>OBVF01000029.1_pt1 | contig 137751 bp, 89 predicted proteins | sample 1476041 | NCBI WGS metagenome assembly OBVF01 (sample SAMEA2579983, study PRJEB22360) | human gut metagenome
ATATTAAAATAAAGTTTACCGGTTTGCGTCCCGGTGAGAAGCTTTATGAAGAGGTTTTGAGTAATGAGGAGAATACGATTCCGACGGATCATTACAAAATACGTATAGCCAAAGTGAGGGAATACAAACGGGATGAAATACTTGCCTCTTATGATAAACTGGCGGAGTTGGCACTCTCGGTGAAGATTGAAGATACGGTGAGGTTGATGAAACAGGTGGTGCCTGAGTTTAAGTCGAATAATTCTGTGTATGAGAAACTGGATAGAGAAAATGCGGAGGTTTATCTGAATTGATTTGTAGGCGTCCAATTAATATGTGTCGTATGGCTCATATGAGGGGTCGCTTTCAAAAAGCCTTATTGCAGGGCAAGGATGAAAAGGTTTAGTCTTTTATGGAATGGGTCATTCAGTTGTATGCTTTAGTAATGATCATCTTCCCCCTGATGAAATCAAACAACGAAGGCGCAGAAGACTGATAGAACATGAAATTCTTAATCGTTATTTTTCGAATTAAGAGTATGGGACAGATAAATATTTGTTAGATATCCTTATAAAAAAAATAAGCTTTTGATGAGGACTTTTTTGAACTTGTTAAAGGGACTTTTCTTGTTCTTTTGTATTCCCTGTTTTATCTGGAAACAGAAAACGACTGTATAACCCCAAACATTGGATTCGTCCAATGCTTTCTTCCTTACTCTAAAGATTAAGATAGAGTAAGGAGTGCCGGATTATTCTGATGTGAATCATGATAATCTTGCTTAATATTATTGTTTGTTTGTGTAGCCCTCCTTTTAAATCAGGCGTGGTTTATTATAAGGAGGGCTTTTATTTAGAATTCAATGCGTCCTTTTTAAATATGATGCTACATTCTTTTCATCTCAAATGTAGCTATCAATAGCCAGATTTCTCTGTTTTACGGAGAAGTTTGGCTATTTTTATTTTGTGATATTGAAACTTACACTAAATATAAAGAGAGGCCGGAGTTGTAAATGTGCGATTCCGGCTTTTTGGGGGATTCTGGTTTTTAATGTAGTTTTAGGTTATGCTTACTTGCCGGGAAATAGAAATAACTCTTTTATTACCTTCCCTCTCTCTTTCTCTTGTCCTCTAATAGTCTCTTTTTATATACTAAATCGTTTTAAGAGGATGCTGTAACCTGTCTTTTTGTCTCTGAGGTGAATGTCGCATCTTTGCAATGTTAACGTTAGCGAAGTAATAACATTGAGTATTTATTTAAAAAAAGAAGATTATGGCGATTAGATTTAAAAGAATTTTACGTTTGAGTGATCCGACAGACAAAAGTTCAGTTAAGAGAACGTATCCTATTATTTCTTATAAGTATGACACCGCGGCAACACTAAAGGAGGTGGCGCAGGAAATCAGTGGAAACTCGGGTGTGAGTGAAGGTGAGACGATCAGTGTACTGAAAGATTTTCGGACACTACTGCGTAAGACTCTTCTGACTGGACGTTCAGTTAATATCGACGGGATAGGTTATTTTTACCTGTCGGCGCAAAGTAAAGGAACCGATAAGCCGGAGGATTTTTCGGCAAGTGACATTACAGGATTGCGTATCTGTTTTCGTGCGAATAGGGATATACGTATTAATGCAGGAGCATCCTCTACCCGCACCGATGGATTGGCGTTTAAAGATCTGGATAGAATCAATGATGACGGCTCCGGTACTCCTTCCGGAGGAGAAGGGGAAGGAGAGGACCCTTCTGTATAACTAAGTTAGGTGTCATTGACAACAATTATGGCCTTCATCACTGCCATTGGCGGGCTGGAGGCCATTAAATGGCTCGTGCGATTGGTTACTTACCGAAAAATGGATGCCCGGAAGGAGGAGGCATCAGTGAGTTGTATAGAGGAGGAGAATCGCAGAAAGAAGGTGGATTGGCTTGAAGAGCGCCTGGAACAGCGCGATGGGAAGATTGACGGACTTTATGCTGAACTACGGAAGGAGCAGGAAGATAAAATGGGGTGGATGATCCGTTGCCATGAAGTAGAATTGGCACAGAAGGAGTCGGAAATAAAGAAATGTGAGATAAGAGGGTGTGGAAAACGTATTCCTCCGTCGGATTATTAATCTTAAAAAATAAGTATTATGAGGAAAATCGATTCGATTATAATTCATTGTTCGGCTACGCAGGCGGGAATGGATTTCAGCGCTAAAGATATAGATTGTTGGCATCGTGCCCGGGGGATGAACGAAATAGGATATCACTATGTGGTACGGTTGGATGGAAGTGTGGAACCCGGGAGAGAGGTTGCACGGATGGGGGCTCATTGTATCGGATGGAATGAGCGAAGTATTGGTATCTGCTATATTGGTGGGTTGGACGCCGGGAGACATCCGGCTGATACACGAACCAGGGCGCAGAAAGAAACGTTGAAACGGCTTATCGAAGAACTGAAACAACGTTATGGGATAGTGACGGTGATGGGGCATCGGGATACTTCGCCGGACCTGAATGGAGATGGGAGGATAGAACCGGATGAGTTTATAAAGGCATGCCCCTGCTTTGATGTTAAGAAATGGTTGTTGATAGGGGTGATTTTGCTTTTCTTGTCGGCATGTGGCAGTTCTCATTTCCGGATGGAACGGAATGTGGAAATAGACTCTGTTACTGCAAAAGGGCATTATGAAAAAGTGGATAACGTACGAAAAACGGAATGGGAAAATAACAGGCAGGCCGATGAGCATATAGAAGAAACTGTCTTCACCTGGAAAGCGGATACTATAGGAGTAGGCCATGAGAATGGAAGAGCAGTGCAAAGAAAGTCTTTTTCTGTTACTAAAAAGGTGGTTGATAGAGGAAGGATGCAACTGCAGAAAGGATGTGCGGAACATTCTTTTGTGAAAGCCGATTCTTCTTTTGCGGTTGGTAAATCGTTGATAAAAGTGGATGAACGGGAGAAAAAACAGAGGAGGCAGATAGGAGGGGTATGGGCGTTTGTAGTGATAGCCGGATTTCTGGTGATATGTATCTTATTTTTTAGAAAGTTTTTTGTTGTTGATAATCAGTGACTTCGTTTCTTTTGAAATAAAAAAGTGAAAAAATAATTATCGAAAGTTTTGGTATTCTCAAAATAAACTGTACCTTTGCATCGCTTTTGAAACGGAAGTGTACGGGCGCTTAGCTCAGCTGGTTCAGAGCATCTGGTTTACACCCAGAGGGTCGGGGGTTCGAATCCCTCAGCGCCCACATTTAAAAACGAAACACTTCCGCTTGATAAAAGGGCGCTTAGCTCAGCTGGTTCAGAGCATCTGGTTTACACCCAGAGGGTCGGGGGTTCGAATCCCTCAGCGCCCACGATAGATAGGTAAAATGCTTCGTGAAGTCTTTCGCGAAGCATTTTTTGTTTTCTTACCTCTTTTATATAAACTTTCTACCCCCTTTATGCATTATAAATCAGGAAAAAGAGTTAATTTTGCAACCTGATAATTATCCGAACGACATATGAAACTTGATTTATTAACGGCCATTTCTCCTATTGACGGCCGATACAGAGGTAAAGCTGAAGCTTTAGCTGCCTATTTTTCTGAATTTGCACTGATAAAATACCGCGTGCAGGTAGAGGTGGAATACTTCATTACTCTATGCGAACTACCATTACCGCAACTTAAAGGAATCGACAAAAGTGTATTTGAAGCCTTACGTGCTATCTATCGTAACTTCTCTGAAGCAGATGCTCAGCGTATCAAAGATATAGAGAGTGTTACTAATCACGATGTGAAAGCAGTAGAATATTTTTTGAAAGAAGAATTTGATAAATTGGGCGGATTGGATGACTACAAGGAGTTTATTCACTTCGGCCTGACTTCACAAGATATTAATAACACCTCTATCCCTCTTTCGATAAAAGAGGCATTGGAGCAGGTGTATTACCCGCAGATCGAAGAACTGATAGCTCAGTTGAAAACGTATGCTACAGAATGGGACGCTATTCCGATGCTTGCCAAGACACATGGACAACCTGCATCTCCAACCCGTTTGGGTAAAGAGGTGATGGTATTTGTGTATCGTTTGGAACGTCAGTTGGCGGCGTTGAAAGCAGCTCCCGTAACTGCAAAGTTTGGTGGAGCAACCGGTAACTATAATGCGCACCGCGTAGCTTATCCGGAGTATGACTGGAAGGCGTTTGGTAATCGTTTTGTTGCAGAAAAATTAGGCCTGGAGCGTGAAGAGTATACTACCCAGATATCAAATTATGATAATTTGTCGGCTATCTTTGACGCAATGAAGCGTATTAATACGATAATGATTGATATGAACCGCGACTTCTGGCAGTATATCTCTATGGAGTACTTTAAGCAGAAGATAAAAGCTGGTGAAGTAGGTTCAAGTGCGATGCCGCATAAAGTGAATCCAATAGATTTTGAAAATGCTGAAGGTAATCTTGGAATAGCAAATGCCATTCTTGAGCACTTGGCGGTGAAATTGCCGGTATCCCGTTTGCAGCGTGACTTGACAGATTCTACTGTGTTGCGTAATGTGGGTGTGCCGTTCGGGCATATTATTATCGCTATTCAGAGTTCTCTGAAGGGATTGCGTAAATTGTTGCTGAACGAGCCGGCTATTTACCGCGATCTGGACAATTGCTGGAGTGTGGTTGCTGAGGCTATTCAGACAATATTGCGCCGCGAGGCTTATCCGCACCCGTATGAGGCCTTGAAAGCGCTGACAAGAACTAATCAGGCAATAACGGAAAGCTCTATTAAAGAGTTTATCGAAGGGCTGAATGTTAGTGAAGATATAAAGAAAGAATTAAGAGTGATAACTCCGCATACATATACGGGACTCTAAAAAAAAACTCTGAAATACCGGCCGTGAGGCCTATGTTTAATTTTTATTCGAATAAAGTAATGAGTACAGAAAACGAAGAATGGCGTGACAACTCTAATGAAGAGAACACAGGCGCCGGCCGTGATGGTAACAGATCTTACAACAGAGAAGGTGGATATAATCGCCCTTCTTACAACAATCGTGAAGGTGGCGATCGTCCGTATCGTCCAAGATTCAATTCTAATGGTGAAGGCAGCGACCGCCCGCAACGTTCTTATGGTGACCGTCCGCAACGTCCTTCTTATAATCGTGAAGGCGGTGATCGCCCGTATCGTCCGCGTTTTAACAATAACAACGAGGGTGGTGACCGTCCGCAGCGCTCCTATGGTGATCGTCCTGCTTATGGTGACCGTCCGCAACGCCCTTCATATAATAACAATCGCGATGGCGGTGACCGTCCGTATCGTCCGCGTTTTAACAATAACAACGAAGGTGGCGACCGTCCACAGCGTTCTTATGGCGACCGTCCGCAGCGTCCTTCTTATAATCGTGAAGGTGGTGACCGTCCGTATCGTCCGCGTTTTAACAATAACAACGAGGGTGGCGACCGTCCACAGCGTTCTTATGGCGACCGTCCGCAACGTCCTTCTTATAATCGCGAAGGTGGTGACCGTCCGTATCGTCCGCGCTTTAATAATGGAGGCGAAGGCCGTCCGCAAGGATTTGCCCGTCCGCAGCGTCGTACAGGTGACTATGATCCCAATGCGAAATATAGTAAGAAGAAACAGATAGAGTATAAGGAACAGTTTGTTGATCCGAATGAACCGATTCGTTTGAATAAATTCCTGGCTAATGCAGGTGTTTGTTCACGTCGTGAAGCTGATGAATTTATCACAGCCGGCGTTGTTTCGGTGAATGGTGAAGTGGTAACGGAATTGGGTACTAAGATCAAACGTGCTGATGTCGTGAAGTTCCATGATGAAACGGTAAGCATTGAACGTAAGGTGTATGTGCTGCTGAATAAGCCGAAAGATTGTGTGACTACTTCTGATGATCCTCAGGCGCGTCTTACTGTAATGGATCTTGTGAAAGGAGCTTGTAGCGAACGTATCTATCCGGTAGGACGTCTGGACCGTAATACTACTGGTGTGTTGTTGCTGACGAATGATGGCGATCTGGCTTCTAAGCTGACGCATCCTAAGTTCTTGAAGAAGAAAATCTACCATGTTTATCTGGATAAGAATCTGACAAAAGCGGATATGGATCAAATTGCTGCCGGTGTTGAACTGGAAGATGGTGAAATCCATGCAGACGCAATCAGTTATGCCGACGATATTAAACGTGATCAGGTGGGTATTGAAATCCATTCCGGAAAGAACCGTATTGTTCGTCGTATTTTTGAATCACTGGGCTATAAAGTGGTAAAACTGGATCGCGTATTCTTTGCCGGTCTTACTAAAAAAGGGTTGCGTCGTGGTGAATGGCGTTATCTGACAGAACAGGAAGTAAATTTCCTGCGCATGGGATCTTTTGAATAATATAATAATGTATATACAATAGTTATGGAAAAGATTAGTAGAACAAAAATTGTCGACCTGATGAAGCGCGAAGACTTTGGCGCTATGGTCAATGTGAAAGGATGGGTTCGTACCCGTAGAGGTAGCAAACAAGTAAACTTTATCGCACTGAATGACGGTTCTACAATAAATAACGTACAGGTAGTAGTTGACCTGGCTAACTTTGATGAGGAAATGCTGAAACTGATCACTACAGGCGCTTGTGTAAGTGTAAATGGGGTGATGGTTGAGTCGGTAGGCTCGGGGCAGAAAGTTGAGGTGCAAGCTCGTGAAATAGAGGTGCTGGGTACTTGTGATAATACATATCCGTTGCAGAAGAAGGGACATTCAATGGAGTTCCTTCGTGAAATAGCACATTTGCGCCCCCGCACTAACACGTTTGGTGCAGTGTTCCGCATTCGTCATAACATGGCGATAGCTATTCATCAGTTTTTCCATGAGAGAGGATTTTTCTATTTCCATACGCCGATTATTACGGCTTCGGATTGTGAAGGAGCAGGCCAAATGTTTCAGGTTACTACCAAGAACTTATATGATCTGAAGAAGGATGAAACCGGTTCTATCATTTATGATGACGACTTCTTTGGAAAACAAGCGAGTCTGACTGTCTCGGGACAGCTGGAAGGTGAGTTAGCTGCAACTGCTTTGGGGGCTATTTATACATTTGGACCGACATTCCGCGCAGAAAACTCGAATACGCCTCGTCATCTTGCTGAGTTCTGGATGATTGAACCGGAAGTGGCGTTCAATGATATCACAGATAACATGAATCTGGCCGAAGAGTTTATAAAATACTGCGTGCAATGGGCTTTGGACAATTGCGCCGATGATGTGAAGTTCTTGAACGACATGTTTGATAAGGGCTTGATAGAGCGTTTGCAAGGCGTGTTGAAAGAAGATTTTGTACGTTTGCCTTATACAGACGGTATTAAGATTCTGGAAGATGCCGTAGCTAAAGGGCATAAGTTTGAATTCCCTGTTTATTGGGGAGTTGATTTGGCCTCTGAGCACGAACGTTATTTGGTGGAAGAACATTTCAAACGTCCCGTAATTCTGACTGATTATCCGAAGGAAATCAAAGCTTTCTATATGAAGCAGAATGAAGATGGAAAGACAGTACGTGCTATGGATGTGTTGTTCCCGAAGATTGGTGAAATTATCGGAGGGTCAGAGCGTGAGTCTGATTATGATAAGTTAGTTACCCGTATCGAGGAACTTCATATCCCGATGAAAGATATGTGGTGGTATCTGGATACGCGTAAATTTGGTACTTGTCCTCATTCAGGTTTCGGACTTGGCTTTGAGCGTCTGTTGCTCTTTGTGACAGGTATGGCTAATATACGTGATGTTATTCCGTTCCCGCGTACACCGCGTAATGCTGAATTCTAATAAAACAGTTTCTCAATAGAGGGGCTTGTATCTTTTTAAGGTACAAGCCTTTTTTATTGCTTTACATTTGTTTGATTCTCAAAAGATTTTTTTATATTTGTAAGCGACAGGCCTTGAAAGTATTAACTAAAAATAATACGGCGATGAAAAAACTCTATTTCTTTACCATATTGATGGCGATGCTGTTGATGGTAACAGGTGTTATGGCTCAGAAAAAAGCGAAGTTTCAACCTGCTAATCTGAAAGGAATCTGGCAACTGTGTCATTATGTGTCAGAGCTTCCGGATGTTCCGGGAGTGTTAAAGCCCAGTAATACATTCAAGGTTTTAAGCGATGACGGACGGATTGTGAATTTTACCATAATTCCCGGACAGGATGCCATCATTACCGGATATGGTACTTATAAGCAAGTGACGGAGCATTCTTATAAGGAAAGTATAGAGAAAAACATTCATCTTCCTATGCTTGATAATAAGGATAATATTCTCGAATTTGAGATAGAAGACAATGATCTGCTCCATTTAAAGTATTTTATAGCAAAAGACCTGAACGGTAATGAACTGAATTCCTGGTTTCATGAAACATGGAAGAGGGTGGAGATGCCGGCTGTATTTCCGGAAGATATCGTAAGGTAAGAAAATGAATGGATGACATAGAAAGAAGAAAAGAGATCAGTTTTTTTGATTTTGATAAGAATTTGTACAAAATCTAAATATCTTAGGATAAAAATAATATTCAAGTATTCGATTACTGCTTACTTTTGTTGTCGTGCTATGATGGCAGGCGGCAAAACTGAATACATCTATTATTTTTATATATGAAACATCATTTCTTTTCTTTGTTAACGGCTTTGTTCTTTTCGGGAAGTCTTTTAGGACAGGAGCAAAGTTCTTATATTCATTATTTGACTTCAAAAGAATATCCGGTGACTATTCATTTGTCAGACACTATGTTGATGCATGAAATGCGGGAAACTCCCTCTCCATTGAATAATGCGGTGGTTGGTGAGCGGGCTGTTTCTTTGATGTGGCCTTTAGCCGGAGATAATCAGATACATGGGAGTGGACTCGATGGTATGGAGACACCTAGAATAAGTAAGTCGTCTCAAATGTACCGGGTTCGTCTTTCACAAGACCGTAATTTTAAAGATAATGTAATAGAAGCTGTTTGTTCATGGCCTTTTTATAATCCCGAAATTCCTCTTGTAGATGGTGTCTGGTACTGGCAATACGGATATGTGGAAGGAGGAAACACTTCCTGGTCGGAGGTTTTGAAATTTACGCAAGAACCGCATCAGGATCGTTTTTCTCCTCCCTCATTCAAAACGTTTATAAGTAAACTACCATCGAGGCATCCACGTGTATTGGTTACTTCGGACGAGTGGGATACCTTTATTTCTCAAAGCGAGGATGCTCCTGAGCGAGCCTGGTATATTGCACGTGCAGAAAAGACATTGAAAGTTCCGATGAAACATATTGATGACACGGATACAAGTAAAATGGCTGATTTGGATAATGAGGTAAAACGTAATGCACTTCTTACCCGGGAAAGCCGGCGTATTGTAGATAAAGAAGAGGTCAATGCTGAGGTGTTTGTACGTGCTTATCTGTTGACTAAGGACGATCGTTATTATAAAGAAGCAATGAAGCGCATCCTCGAAATGATAAAGTGGGAGGAGAGCCCGAATTTTGTAGGTGACTTTAATGAATCGGCATTGCTTTCTCTTTGTTCTATGGCTTATGATGCTTTTTATGATAAGTTGGATGCTTCGCAAAAAAGATTATTGTTGAAAGAGGTACAAAAGAATGGAACGAAGTTTTTTAATCGTTTTAACAATCATCTGGAGAACCATATTGCCGATAATCATGTGTGGCAAATGGCTTTTCGTATCTTTACGATGGCAACTTTCAGTGTGTATGGTGATCTGCCGGAAGCCGAAGTGTGGGCTGATTATTGTTATAATTTGTGGGTGGCTCGTTTTCCCGGATTAAACCAGGATGGTGCATGGCACAATGGTGATTCTTATTTTCATGTCAATATTCGTACACTGATAGAGGTGCCTTATTTTTATAGTCGCATCAGTGGGTATGATTTTTTCTCTGATCCATGGTATGAGGGTTCGGCTATGTACGTTATCTATCAACAACCGCCTTTCTCGAAATCAGCGGGTAATGGAAGCTCTCATCAAAATGTGTTGCAACCTAATGGGGTTCGTGTGGGATATGCCGATGCATTGGCCCGGTTAATAAATAATACTTATAGTGCCGATTATGTACGGTGTATTTTGCAAAAGGAACCGGATTTGTTGCGCAAAGCTTTTATGGCTAAGACGGGAGATCTTTCCTGGTTTCGTCTTCAGAATCATACCCCTTTGCCGGAAGGTAGGAAAATGAAAGATCTTCCTCTTGCTTATGTGTTCCCACAAACGGGGGTAGCGACACTGATGTCTGATTGGGAGAATTTCAGCCGGAATGCAATGTTTACTTTTCGTAGTAGCCCGTATGGGTCGACCTCGCATGCTATTGCCAATCAAAATGCTTTCAATACATTCTTTGACGGGAAACCTCTCTTTTACAGTAGCGGACATCATATAAGTTTCACGGATGAGCATAGTGTATATTGTCATAGAAGTACACGGGCGCATAATAGTATTCTTGTCAATGGCATGGGGCAGAGAATAGGTACCGAAGGATATGGATGGATGCCAAGATACTACACTGGTAAACGAATATCTTATTTTGTAGGAGACGCTTCCAATGCTTATGGTGAGGTGATTTCTCCTCTTTGGCTGGCTCGAGGGCGGGACTCTGGTCTTGAGTATTCACCTGCTAATGGTTGGGATAAGAATCGGTTGAAAACTTTTCGGCGACATATTGTTGAATTGGGAAATGCGGGACTTATTTTCATTTATGATGAATTGGAGGCCGACACAGCTGTCACCTGGAGTTATCTTTTGCACACAATAGAACATCCGATGATTATAAAAAATGATAAGGGGGTGATGCACATTACTGCAACGAATGCAGGAGGGGTGTCGGATGCTTATCTTTTTGCAAATGATAAACTGGAAACGAAGCAGACAGATCAGTTTTTCTACCCGGCTGTCAATTGGTTACGTGCAGATGACAAAGGATATTTTGCTCCCTACAAAAATCACTGGCATTTCACCGCGACATCTCCGCATAGTCCGGTATACCGCTTTGCTACTGTTGTGAGTACGCATGGGCAGGGGAGTGCCGGCGTTGTTCCTGAAAAAATATCGAAAGATACCTTAAAAGCCGGTGGATGGATAATAAAGATGAATATATCTCCTAAAGGAAAAGCTACTTTCACAATAGAGAATAAAGCGGAAAACATAGTTCTGGAATATGATGGAAGTACAAAGATAACAGAAGAGGGGCGAACTGTGATTTTGAAAGATCAGGTTCCGGAGCTGGAAATTTAAATATACTGATACAGTGTCCCTTTTTAACTATCCCTTACACAACTCTACAAGGTTTTGTTCATAAGAGTGACAGGGGGTAAGGGAGAATCCATGTAAAAAGAACTTCGAATATAGGTAACATGGATTGGAGAGGTCTGAATGGGGGATATTTCCGGATGGGGATTATGTTTTTCTTACCCTTGTCTTTCAATCTGATAAATCCAAAAAAAGATAGAAATACTTTGCCAATTCAAAGAAAAGCCGTACTTTTGCAAGCCGATTATTATCACAAAAGGATAAGAGATTAATTCATAGCAAGTTAATCTTCCTTTGTCCGGGGAAGATTAATAAGTGGTGAGCAAATTTTTAGTAGTAACATTTAAAAAACAAATTAAGAGTGGATACTTTAAGTTACAAGACCATTTCTGCAAACAAGGCAACTGTAACCAAAGAATGGGTTATTGTTGATGCTACAGACCAAACTTTAGGTCGTCTGGGCGCAAAAGTTGCGAAACTGTTGAGAGGAAAGTATAAACCAAACTTTACTCCTCATGTAGACTGCGGTGATAACGTTATTATCATTAATGCAGACAAAGTTAAATTAACTGGTAACAAATGGAATGACAGAGTTTATTTGTCATATACTGGTTATCCTGGTGGTCAGAGAGAAATGACTCCTGCCCGTTTGATCGCTAAACCTAACGGCGAAGACAGATTACTGAGAAAGGTAGTAAAGGGTATGCTTCCTAAAAATAGACTGGGAGCTAAATTGCTGAGCAATATGTATGTATACGCTGGTAGCGAACACAAACACGATGCACAGAACCCGAAATCAATTGATATAAACTTACTTAAATAAGATATAATGGAAGTAGTAAATGCATTAGGCAGACGTAAACGTGCTATTGCACGTGTATTCGTAAGCGAAGGTACAGGAAAGATTACTATTAACAAGAGAGACCTTGCAGAGTACTTTCCATCAACTATTCTTCAGTATGTAGTAAAACAACCGTTGAACAAGTTAGGTGTTGCTGAGAAGTATGACATCAAAGTAAACTTGTGTGGTGGTGGTTTCACTGGTCAGTCTCAGGCACTGCGTTTAGCTATTGCCCGTGCACTGGTTAAGATGAATGCTGAAGATAAAGCTGCTCTTCGTGCTGAAGGATTCATGACACGTGATCCCCGTTCTGTTGAACGTAAGAAACCGGGTCAGCCAAAAGCTCGTAGAAGATTCCAGTTCAGTAAGCGTTAATGTGCTGCCTGACGGAATATGTTTAGTATCTAAACTACCGGGACTCTTTTATCAGGCTACCCGGCGGTTGGTTTAGAAAAACAAAAAAGAAAGTAAACGATTTAAAGAAAAAACAAGATGTCAAGAACAAATTTTGATACATTACTGGAAGCCGGTTGCCACTTCGGACACCTTAAAAGAAAGTGGAACCCTGCAATGGCTCCTTATATTTTCATGGAACGCAATGGTATTCACATCATTGACCTCCACAAAACTGTTGCAAAAGTAGATGAAGCTGCTGAAGCTTTGAAACAAATTGCAAAATCAGGCAAGAAAGTCCTTTTTGTTGCTACTAAAAAACAAGCTAAACAAGTTGTAGCTGATAAAGCTGCATCTGTAAATATGCCTTATGTTATCGAACGTTGGCCGGGTGGTATGTTGACTAACTTCCCTACTATCCGTAAGGCTGTGAAAAAGATGGCTACTATCGATAAGTTGACTAACGATGGTACTTACTCTAATCTTTCTAAAAGAGAAATCCTTCAGATCTCTCGTCAGCGTGCTAAGCTGGACAAGACATTGGGTTCTATCGCTGACCTGACTCGTTTGCCGTCTGCTTTGTTCGTTATCGACGTAATGAAAGAAAACATCGCTGTTCGCGAAGCTAACCGTTTGGGAATTCCTGTATTTGGTATCGTTGATACTAATTCAGATCCTTCAAACGTAGATTTCGTAATTCCGGCAAATGATGACGCTACTAAATCAATCGAAGTAATTCTTGAAGCTTGCTGCGCTGCTATGCAGGAAGGTTTGGAAGAAAGAAAAGCTGAGAAGATTGATATGGAAGCAGCTGGTGAAGCTCCTGCTAATAAAGGTAAGAAAAAATCAACTAAGGCCAGACTCGATAAGTCCGACGAAGAAGCAATCAATGCAGCTAAAGCTGCTGCCTTCATTAAGGAAGACGAAGAGGCTTAATATATTGTAAGTAGTCAGTAGTAAGTAGTTAAGTAGTAAGTAGCAGTACTTCTACTTTATGTAGCCAACATTCTACTTGACTACTTAACTACTTAATACTTGACTACTTTTTTTATAAACGAACTTAAAATAGGAAAATATTATGGCTGTAACAATGGCTGATATAACCAAGCTGCGCAAAATGACCGGAGCTGGTATGATGGATTGCAAAAATGCGTTGACAGAAGCTAATGGTGACTTTGATGGCGCTATGAAAATTATCCGTGAAAAAGGACAGGCAGTTGCTGCAAAACGTTCTGACCGTGAAGCTTCAGAAGGTTGTGTACTCGTGAAAGTTGCTGATGGCTTTGGCGCTATCATTGCTTTGAAATGCGAAACTGACTTCGTTGCTAAAAATGAAGATTTCATCAAATTGACTCAGAATATTCTGGATGCTGCTGTAGCTAACAAGTGCAAGACTCTGGAAGAAGTACAGGCTTTGCCAATGGGTGACGTTACTATTGCTCAGGCTGTAACAGACAGAAGTGGTATCACCGGAGAAAAAATGGAACTGGATGGTTACATGACTTTGGAAGGTCCTGCTATTGCTACTTACAATCATCAGGGTAAGAACTTCCTTTGTACAATGGTTGCTTTGAGCAAAGAAGTAGATCCGAAAGTTGGCCATGAGGTTGCTATGCAGGTTGCTGCTATGAACCCGATTGCAGTAGACGAAGCTGGTGTACCTGCTGATGTATTGGAAAAAGAAAAAGAAATTGCAGCTGACAAAGCTCGTCAGGAAGGTAAACCTGAGAACATGATTGAAAAGATCGCTATGGGTCGTATCGGTAAGTTCTATAAAGAGGTTTGCTTGTTGAAGCAAGAATACATTCAGGATGGTAAAATGACTGTTGCTGAATATCTGAAGTCAGTAGATAAAGATCTGACTGTTACTGCATTCAAACGCTTTACTTTAAGAGCTGAATAATTCAGTAGTAAAAAATATAAAAACGGCCGCTCGGAAATAGTTCTATAGCGGCCGTTTTCTTTTTTTTATAATATATTATTCATCGCCTGTCGCACCTCCCCGTGCGGGAAGCACCACTAACCTATGGGTTTGGTTCTTGTATAACCTTCTTTTTTTAGGAGTTCAAGTATTTTTTGTTTGAAATCGCCTTGTATCATGATTTCTCCATCTTTTGCTGCTCCTCCTACGCCGCATTTGGTTTTTAGTTGCTTTCCCAATTCTTTCAGATCATTGTCGGTACCGACAAAACCGGTGATGAGTGTTACTACCTTTCCGCCCCGGTTTTTACGATCCAGTTGTACACGTAAGTTTTGTTGGGCGGGGGCAAGTGTTACCTGTTCCTCATCGTCATCCATTTCATAATTGAAATCCGGGTTTGTGGAATAAACCACATTCAATCGTTCTTTCCAGTCATTATTCTTCATATCATTCATTCTTTTATATAGGTTCAAAGATAATGCAAACCGAGAGTAGAATAAAATGAACTCATTCATTTTTTATGTCGGTGTGCAGCTTATCTTCGCTTTTGGGCAAAAGTAATATTTTGTATTGACCCTTGCAATCTTTTGTGCTTTTTGTCGTCTAATACATATATTATGATAAATAGTAACTATGACAGCTTTTTATTGAAACGCAAATGATCGCAGATTAAATGGTTACGCTATACTTGAGCGATGATATTCTTTGCGTAAATCTGCGTTTCAATAATAGTATCATATAATTTAGAATGATTACTTAGAAAAAACTGGAATGAAAAGATATTTATGGTTTATAATATTCAGTTTCTTGACTTTATCTTCTATAGCACAAGTATTTAAAGGGAAAATTGTAAATGAGAAAGGAGAACCGGTACCTTATGCATCCCTTTATTTGAAGGAATTGAGATGGGGATTTACTACTGATGATAATGGGTGCTTTCAAACAGAGCTTAAACCAGGACATTATACTTGTGAGATTTCTTCACTGGGATACACAGGACAGAGTCTTTCTATACAGATGCCTGCCGGAGGATTAGAAAAGAATGTTGTACTTGCTGAACGTATCTATTCTCTGAATGAAGTAAGTGTGGTAAAAGGAGCGGAAGACCCTGCGTATGCCGTTATGCGAAGAGCGATAGCCAATGCACCTTATTATCGGACTCAGGTAACTGGTTTTACTGCTGAAACCTATTTGAAGGGTACGGGGAAAGTGAAAAGTATTCCTGCAGTGTTAAAACTGTCCAAAGAGGTAAGAACGGAATCGAAAAAAATGTTAGGGAAACTGTTCTTGCTGGAAGAACAGCGGAAGGTTACATTCAAAGCTCCCAATATCTGGAAAGATACGGTAAAAGCTTACAGTAATACTTTTCCGGAAGAGATTCAGATAAACATGGGACTGGCAACTGTCAATCTCTATAATCCTACCATTTTTGATAAGATATCTCCATTGAGTAAAGGTGCTTTTTCTTATTATCGTTTTAAGATGGAAGGCTTCTATGCCGAAGGTGGGCATATGATAAATAAAATTAAGGTGATTCCTAAAAAAGATAATCCGCAATTGGTGGCGGGTGATCTGTATATTGTTGAAGATCTTTGGTGCGTTTCTGCAGCCAGTCTTTCGGTTCGTATGGGCGGATTAAAAGCCATGGTAAAAGTGACTTGCAAAGAAGTGCAGCCCTCGGCTTTTTTGGCTACTTCTACCAGTATGGAATGCATTATCGATATGATGGGGTTCAAAGCGGAGGCATCTTATTTAGCTTCGGTACATTATGAATGCGTAGAAACGGTTGGTGGATTTAGGATGCAGGAACAAAAGGTATCTAAGGCTACGGTAATTCATGCAAAAATCACGAAGAAACAGGAAAAGGTACAGAAGCAGATAAAAGAACTCTCTGCAAAAGAAGATTTGACAATGAATGAGGCTTATAAGTTATCCAAGCTGATGGAGAAATCAATAACAGCGTCCGATACGCTAAAATCTGAGCATAAGTATGAGCGGAGATCACTTGCCGAACGTTGGAATGTAGCAACTGACTCATTGGCAGATAAAAAAGATTCTCTCTACTGGGCAGCAATTCGTAGTGTCCCTTTAAAGCCGGAAGAGGTACAGAGCTATATTAATAAAGAGAAATTAATGGCTCCGAAAGATTCACTTCGGAAAGACAGTATAAAAAGACATCCTGTCGCAAGAAAGGTCTTGCAGGCTTTCTTCGTAGGGGATACATACCGGACTAAGAACAAGAAGGCCTGGATAAGTTTGTACGGACTACCTTCATATATTCCTGAATATAATTTTGTGGATGGATTCTGGTTAGGAGTACGTTTGGAAGGGGGAATTAAATTATCGGAGACTACAACTCTTCGGCTATCTCCATCCATCTATTATACTACTGCCCGTAAATCGCTGGTAGGAGAAGGGAAAATAACATTGAATTATGCTCCGCGGCGTAATGGACAACTTTTGTTGTCGGGTGGTGTGCTTTCTGCCGATTATAATGGAGAAAACGGAGAATCCAGATTTATAAATTCTATTGCTTCCTCTTTCTTTGGGCGTAATGATGTGAAGTTGTATGATAAACGTTTCTTGCTTATTGGGCATGAGATAGAGTTGACCAATGGATTGCTTTTTTCTGCCTCACTTACCTGGCAGCAGCGTAAAATGCTGGAGAATCATATATCGAGGAGTTGGTTTAAGCGAAAAGCAGAACCTAACATTCCCGCCAACAGTTCTTTTGTACTGATGCCAGAGAATGAATTATTAAAAGCTTCGTTTGCGTTGGAATATACACCGGCGCATTATTACCGAATGATACGTGGGAGAAAGGTTTATGAAGAATCACTCTTTCCCACCTTTACACTCCGTTATGATCGTGCATTTCCTTTGGATGGAGCGAAGCTATCCCCTTCTTATCATCTGACTGAGTTTTCAGCTCGGCAAAAGGTTGGATTCGGCATGTTTAATCGTTTTAATTGGTATGTGAATGCAGGTGCTTTTTGGGATGTTGACAAGATGCAATTTCCCGATTTTAAACATTTTGCAACAACAAGTCTGCCGTTTACGGAACGAACGTTTGATACGGGTTTCGCTTTGCTTGATAATTATGCTTATTCCAATAACACCCGTTGGGCACAAGTCAATCTTTCCTGGTATACTCCTTATCTGTTATTGAAGCAACTTCCTTTTCTGAGAAAAAAGAGGTTTGATGAAGCGTTACATCTCCGCTCGGTATTTGTATATGACCGGAAACCTTATACGGAAATAGGCTATTCTGTGGGAGTTTCTGAAATACTACGGGCGGGAGTTTTTGTAGGTTTTGATTGCCTGAAATTTCATTCGGTTGGAGTATCTGTAAGTATTCCTTTGTCAATGTTCAGGGAGTATTAAGTTGCTATGTAGAAATAATGTTAAGCTTCTGTGACATCTCTGTTGTATTTCAGAAAAAATAATGTAAATTTGCCAATCTCTAATCTTAAAGCATGAAAGAAGTGACAATGGATCGTCAGATACAGCATAAAGATAATATGAAGGTACCGGAACCTACTTTGCGCAGACTACCGTGGTACTTGTCTAATGTTAAATTGCTGAAGCAAAGAGGGGAGCGCTACGTCTCTTCTACACAGATATCCAAGGAAATCAATGTAGATGCTTCACAGATCGCGAAAGACTTGTCTTACGTTAATATTTCCGGGCGTACGCGTGTGGGCTATGAAGTAGATACCTTAATTGCTGTTCTGGAACACTTTCTTGGCTTTACAGATATTCATAAAGCTTTTCTTTTTGGTGTTGGTAGTTTGGGTGGAGCATTGTTGCAGGACTCAGGTTTGAAACACTTTGGTCTGGAAATAGTGGCTGCTTTCGATGTGAATCCTGCTTTGGTAGGTACCAGTCTGAATGGTATTCCTATTTTTCATTCGGATGAATTTGCAAAGAAAATGCAGGAATATGACGTACATATTGGTGTGCTTACTGTTCCTATTGAGATAGCGCAATGTATTACTGATGTAATGGTGGCGGGAGGCATTAAAGCTGTTTGGAACTTTACACCGTTCCGTATCCGTGTTCCTGAAAATATCGTAGTACAGAATACTTCCCTTTATGCCCATTTGGCTGTTATGTTTAACCGATTGAATTTTAACGAAATCAAATAATGAAGATTATCGCTGTAGGAATGAACTATACTCAGCACAATAAAGAGCTGGGACATACGTTAATAAATCAAGAGCCGGTTATCTTCATGAAGCCCGATTCGGCGATACTGAAAGACGGTAAGCCATTCTTTATCCCCGACTTTTCGGACGAGGTGCATTATGAAACAGAATTGGTAGTACGCATTAACCGCTTAGGTAAGAATATCGCCCCACGTTTTGCGCATCGTTACTATGATGCAGTGACCGTTGGAATAGATTTTACTGCTCGTGATCTGCAACGCCGTTTTCGTAAATTCGGCGGACCTTGGGAACTCTGTAAGGGATTCGATAGCTCGGCAGCTATTGGTACATTTGTCCCGGTTGAACGCTTTGCTGATATTCAGCAGTTACATTTTAACCTGACAATTGACGGACAAGAGGTTCAGAGCGGATGTACGGCAGACATGTTGTTTCATGTGGATGATATTATTGCGTATGTGAGCCGTTTTGTGACATTGAAAATTGGCGACCTGTTGTTTACGGGTACTCCCGCAGGAGTAGGGCCCGTTAGTGTAGGTCAGCACCTGCAAGGATACCTTGAAGGAGATAAGCTACTCGATTTTTATATAAGGTAATATGCCTGTTTGCCAATAGAATGTTGGCTGCGTGATAACATTTGCATGGTAACCGGCACATTAGCAAATTAATCTATGCTTATTATGTACAGGGTACTTTACATTCTCATATTGTTTATCGTATTTCCGGTTTCAGCTCAGGATCGTTTTATTACGCTGGATTGGCAGAAGTTACCTGCTGTCCAAACTCTTCCGGAAATTTCTGAAAGCATTCCTTTGTCTGACGATTTCTATTTAAATAACTATGATGTAAAGATTGAGTTTCCGGAGTTTGTAGATCTGACTCCCGAAGCTGTCGTTGAACTAATAGCGAAAGGGGTAACTTTACCCGATTATCCTCAGACTGAGGTTTCTGTTGCCACATCTGCTGATAAGGCTTCTTTAAACGTACGGTTCGTTCCGGTAGTTTACCGCAAGGGGATTTATCAACGCATTAATTCTTTTAAGCTTTCTGTTATTAGTACACCGATTTCTGCCACCACCCTTGCAGCAACAAGAGCAGCCACATTAGCAACTACTGAAAATTCTGTTCTTTCTTCCGGACGATTTGTGAAAATACGTGTCTCAGATACCGGAGTTTATCGTATTACGCAGGCTGAATTAAGGAAAATGGGATTCTCTAATCCGGATAAGGTGCGGATCTATGGTTATGGGGGGTATCTGCTTTCGGAGAAATTCTCAGAACACCCCGCTGATGATCTTCCCGAGGTGCCTTTATATCGTGGAGGCGATGGAGTCTTGTTTTATGCCCGTGGTACCCTTCATTGGAAGAAAACCGGTGATACTTTTGTCCGTATAAAGAATTTCTATTCGGATGATGCTTATTACTTCCTAACAGAGAGTGATGAAAAACCGGCCGAGTTTCCTGTGGAAGATGGTACTGGTAGTAGTTCCAATATTATTGAGACTTTCAATGCATATGCTTTGCATGAGACAGATGCCTATTCATGGGCGGCTTCGGGGCGGGAGTTATATGATTCTTATGACTATGTGGTAGGTAATTCACAAAGTTATTCTTTTACTCTTCCCAATATCACCGATGAAAGTGGCCGTATCCGGGTTGTTTTTACGGCAAGGTCTTTGGGGGCAGGCTCTTCCGGTAACACTACAATGACAGTTGCTATTGATGGACAAAATATTGGTACACAAGTTATTCCTGGAATTAATTCGAATAGCGTTAATGCTCATTATATAAAGGCGGGTGAAGGTACATTAGATCAACTCTGGACAGGTGATAAGTCGGAATCTGTTACTGTAAAGCTTACTCATAATCGTGCTTCCGGTATTTCAGGACGATTGAATTATATTATCTTGAATTATAAACAACGGCTACAGATGAATGGAGGGGCTCTTGCGTTTCGTGCTTTACAATCTCAGGGACAAGCAAGTACATTTGTTATTTCCGGTGCAAATTCTTCTACTGTTGTATGGGATGTTACTTCGCCTTCAGAATATAAACAGATCAAAGGAACTTTGAGTGGAGACACTTATACCTTTACTATTCCAGCTAGTAATATCCTGCGTGAATTTGTGGCAGTTAATACTTCGGCTTCTTTTGGTGGAGTAGAGAGTATGGGAGATGTTTCTAATCAGAACCTTCATGCATTGAAGGGTATTGACATGGTGATTATTGTGCCGGACAGAACTGCTTTTGTTCAGCAAGCCGAACGTTTGGCAGAGGCACATCGTGACAAGGATGGGCTTACTGTAGAGGTAGTGAAAGCTTCACAAGTATACAATGAATTTTCATCCGGAACTCCGGATGCTACGGCTTATCGTCGTTTTATGAAGATGCTGTATGATAAAGCGACTTCTGCCGAAGATCGAATTAAGTATCTATTACTTTTTGGAGATTGTAGTTATGATAATCGCATGATTACAGCAAGTTGGAGGAATTATAAACCTTCTGATTTTCTGCTTTCTTTCCAGTTTCCAAACTCGGTGGATGAGACACAGTCTTATATGACTGACGATTATTTTGGTTTTGTAAAAGGTGAAGTGAGCTCGCTGACCAGTGGTATTCCTGATATTGGTGTAGGTCGTTTTCCTGTTCGTGTGGTTGATGAAGCCAAAGCTGTGGTTGATAAGACAATTGATTATATATATAATAAGAATGCAGGTCCTTGGAAGCGGATGACTTGCTTTGTTGGAGATGATGCGGCAGGGAATGATGATGATATAGGCTTTATGGAACAGGCCAGTGATCTTGCCGATAGAGTAAATAATACCCTTTCTGGTATGCGCGGAGAACGTATCCTTGCAGATGCTTATAAGAGAGAATCTTCGGCTACAGGTTATAGTTATCCTCAGGCAAATAAACGATTATTGCAATTATTAGATCAGGGTTTGATGCTCGTTAATTATACAGGGCATAGTGGTACAACTTCCTGGTCATCAGAAAATTTATTGACTTCTGCTGATGTTGTAAATCTGTCATCTCCTCGTTTATCTATATGGTTTACCGCATCATGTGAGTTTTCTCGTTTTGATGCAGAGGCTACTTCGGCTGGTGAGTTAGCATTGCTGAATGCAAAGGGGGGGGCTATTGCGATGGTTGCAGCCGCACGGGTGGTATATGATGGTCCAAACAAGACTTTGAATAATAACTTTGTGGATAAGTTATTTAATTTGCAGGATGGCAAACGGTTACGGTTGGGAGATGTGCTTCGATTAGCTAAATTGACAGTTAGTGGTGATGGAGGAAATAGATTGAATTTTAATTTGATGGGGGATCCTGCCATAATGCCTACTTATCCTGATTATAAAGTGGTAGTGGATGAGTTCGATGGTCCTCCGTCTGATGAATTGCCTTTTATGAGAGCTGGTGCTAAAGTGACGGTAAAAGGGCATATTCTTACTCCCGATGGTAAGCCTGCTGATGATTTTACAGGAACGGTTCATCCCTTGGTTTATGATAGTAAGGAGACTATTAGTACCCTTAATACGTTAGACAAGGGAGCTGTGACTTATACTGATCATAACAAGATTCTTTTTTCCGGAATGGATTCTGTACGTAATGGCCGCTTTGAACTGACTTTCCCTGTGCCGTTAGATATTAATTATTCCAATGAGCAGGGGTTGTTGAATCTCTATGCTTGTGATGCCGATAAGCGAGAGGCCGGTGGTGTTTTTGATCGTTTTCTCGTAGGAGGAACAGCCGATGATATTCCTACCTCCGGTGAAGGGCCTGATATAATGGTATATCTGAATACTCCTGATTTTCCATGGGGAGGCTTGGTGAATGAAACACCTTATTTTGTAGCGGAATTGGAGGATGAAGATGGAATCAATACTGTAGGAAACGGTATTGGACATGATCTTTCTCTTTGTATTGATGGTAAACTTACTTATTCTTTGAATGATTATTATACTCCGGTTGCAGGTAGTTATACCAAGGGTACAGTTGCATTTTCAATTCCGGCCCTTTCAGAGGGTAAGCATACTCTTACTTTCCGTGCCTGGGATATTATGAATAATTCTTCTGTGAAATCTTTGGAATTTGAAGTTGCGAAAGGATTGCGCCCCGGATTGTTCTCTATAACTTGCAGCAAGAGTCCGGCTCGTGAAAGTACTACATTTATTCTTTCGCATGACCGCCCTGGTTCAGAGCTGAATGTACGTATAGCTGTATGTGACTTTGCAGGTCGGGAGTTATGGGTACACAATGAACAGGGAATATCTTCTGGTGGTTATTATTATGTAGACTGGGATCTATGTAGTAACGCCGGTCAGCGTCTGTCACCGGGTATTTATCTTTACCGTGCTTCTATTACTTCCGGTGATAGCAAGGAGAGTACGAAAACCGAGAAAATAGTCATTCTGGCACAATAAATCAGTGAAAATCCGGTTTATATGTACACATCCATAAGATTGGTTATGAAGAAAATATTTATATCATTTCTATTGTTTTTTGCTTTCTCTGTCAGCTCATGGGCACAGAAAGATCTGTTCAATCCTATCAATACAGGTGTCAATTCACTTAACATTGCTCCCGACTCACGTGGTGGTGGTATGGGAGATGTAGGTGCTGCTACCGACCCGGATAACAACTCACAATACTGGAATCCGGCGAAGTATCCGTTTACGATTGGACGCGCAGGTGTATCTATCTCCTATACTCCCTGGTTGCGTAAACTGGTTAATGATATTGACTTGGCTTATCTGGCCGGATATTATCGTATCGGTGATTACCAGGCTATCAGTGGTTCGTTACGCTATTTCTCTTTGGGTGAAGTGCCTATGGGAGGAGATGCTACAACAGGTCCTACCTATAATATCAGTCCTTATGAAATGGCAGTAGATGTGGCTTATTCGCGTATGCTATCCGAGCGTTTTTCTGCTGCTGTTGCTTTGCGTTACATCTACTCTGATTTGGCTTATAAACAGGATGAAGAGGTTTCTCCCGGTTCTGCATTTGCAGCTGATATTGCTTTCTATTATACAAATTATATCATGCTTGCACAGCGTGAGTGTATGTTGTCTTTCGGGTTAAACCTTTCTAATATTGGTACGAAAATCTCTTATGATGGAGGAAATTCCAGCCAATTCCTGCCTACTAATTTTCGTTTAGGTGGTTCGTTGTTGGCTCCGATAGACGATTTTAATACAATAGCTTTCAGTCTTGATATAAACAAGCTGATGGTTCCTACGCGTCCTACAGAAGAACAATATCGGGCGGCAACCGGTGCTGAAGAAGGGGACACGGATGGATATAGAAACTGGTTGGATTCGGAGGGTTATAATGATATCTCTCCAATCAAAGGTATTTTTAAATCCTTCAGTGATGCTCCCGGTGGTTTCAAGGAAGAGCTGCAAGAGATTCAATGGTCTTTAGGAGTAGAATATACTTATCATAATCAATTCTCCGTTCGTGGTGGTTATCACTATGAACATGAGAACAAGGGTAATCGTAAGTACTTCTCTTTTGGTGCCGGATTTAAGATGAGTGTATTCTCTCTTGATGCTGCTTACCTGGTGTCTACTGCGCAAAGCAATCCGCTTGACCAGACACTGCGTTTCACATTAGGTTTTGATCTTGACGGTATCAGAGATTTATTTGGTCGTCGGAGATAACTTCGGAATAATACAAATAGAACAAGAGGATGTGTCAAAGATTTTACTGACACGTCCTCTTCTTTTTTAGTAGCTTTTCTTACTTCTGCTACGTGAATAATCCTAAAAAAGCCATCCAACTTAGATGTAATCCGGAGAAAAATGGATAGCTTCGGGCTGAAATTAATTTTTTACTGATTTTAAAGAAAAAGATATAAAGATGAAGATACGTGTAGGCTTTGGGTTTGACGTTCATCAGTTGGTAGAAGGACGTGAATTATGGTTAGGAGGTATTCTCCTGGAACATGAAAAAGGATTATTAGGGCACTCTGATGCAGACGTTCTGATACATGCAATTTGTGACGCTTTACTGGGAGCTGCCAATATGCGTGATATTGGTTATCACTTTCCCGATACAGCCGGAGAGTTTAAGAATGTTGACAGTAAGATATTATTAAAGAGAACTGTTGAATTGATTGCAACCAAGGGGTATAGAGTAGGAAATATCGATGCTACTATCTGTGCAGAACGTCCGAAACTGAAAGCACATATTTCTGTTATGCAGACGAAACTCGCAGAAGTGATGGATATAGATGTGGATGACGTTTCTATTAAAGCTACAACAACAGAGAAGTTGGGCTTTACAGGTCGCGAAGAAGGTATATCGGCCTATGCCACTGTATTGATTGAAAAAACGGATTGTAAATAAACTACCCAAACACATATTCTAACCTTATAAATTATTAGTATCATGATTAAATTAAAAGTACTGTTTGTGCTGCTTTTCTCCCTTTGGGGTGCTACATCTGGCTTTGCCCAAAACACAAAACTTAAGTTTAACAAGGATGGTAAGTTTAAGATCGTACAATTTACCGATGTACACTTTAAATATGGTAATCCGGCTTCAGATGTTGCTCTCGAACGCATCAATGAAGTGTTGGATACCGAGCATCCCGATCTGGTTGTATTTACCGGCGATGTTATTTATGCTGCTCCTGCAGACAGTGGTATGCATAAGGTATTAGAACAGGTTTCCAACCGTAAGATTCCTTTTGTGGTGACTTTTGGTAACCACGATGATGAGCAAAAGATGACCCGTGAACAACTTTATGATTTAATTCGTGAGGTTCCCTACAATCTTCTTCCCGACCGTGGTAATGTTTCATCACCGGATTATGTGTTGACCGTAAAGTCATCTTCTGATGCAAAGGAAGCTGCTTTGCTTTATTGCATGGATTCTCATTCTTATTCTCCAATGAAGGATGTTGATGGTTACAATTGGTTTACGTTTGATCAGATAGCCTGGTACCGCAATCAGAGTGCTGCCTATACAGCGGCTAATAATGGTCAACCGTTGCCTGCCGTTGCTTTCTTTCACATCCCCCTGCCCGAATACAACGAAGCTGCCGAGGATGAAAATGCGATATTGCGTGGTACACGTATGGAAAGGGCCTGCGCACCGAAAATAAATTCGGGAATGTTTACTGCGATGAAAGAATCGGGTGATATTATGGCTACTTTCGTTGGACACGATCATGACAATGATTATGCGGTAATGTGGAAAGGGATCCTTTTGGCCTACGGGCGTTATACCGGAGGAAACACCGTATACAATCACTTACCTAACGGAGCGCGGGTGATCGAACTGAATGAAGGTACCCGTACTTTCACCTCCTGGATTCGTTTGAAAGGAGAGGTTATAGATAAAGTATCCTATCCGGCCAGCTTTGTTAAAGACGACTGGCGTAAGCGCTAACTTCCTGTAATTTTACGTGGCTCAGGCGGGTATACTTCGAGCCACGTATTTTGTAGATACGTGCCACGCGCGCTGAACTTATGTGTATTATTTCATCTGTTTGATATGCATGTTCCGTGGCGGGTATCCGGCAGGATTCTCCGCTTGGGCTTTTAGCCGTGAACCGGATAACTACCAGATTTCCGGAAGTATCGGTCAGTGTTACAATCTGCCGTATATAAAACTGTACGGTTGTACCGTTTATCCGGGTTTTATATGGGTCATCCTCTACTTTTACCTTTATGACTTTTAAGGTCAGATCTGCTACCTTATCACCTATGTTACCCAGAAAACGTCCTGTTTCCTGATTTTGTTTTGCTTTCCGTAGCATGAGGTCCAGGTGTATGGAGTGGTACACTTTGGCAATTTCCACAAAGCGTTCTTGTTTAGGGATTCTTGGGGTATATTTATAAGCTATCCAGCTCATATATACGGGATCTATTTTAAGTATTTCGTGTAAATAGTGCCCACGGTATTTTCCGAAAGAGACAATATCATCTCCATTACTCAACATTCTTTTCTTATTATATTCCACAATGAGCAGGCAGCGTCTTGAGAAGTAAAACATGGTACTGGCCATTCGTAATGCTTCATAGATATCTGTCGAAAGATCGTGTATGAATAAGATGGATTGTCTTTGGGGTTCCGGCGAGTAAATCCACAGCGAATAACTATTATATCCCGGACGTGGCAGCACTATGAGATAAGCACCTGCTTCTTTGAAAGATGTTCTTCCCCGATTGTACTCATTTAGTTTGGCGTACAAGAGGATTTCTTCAGTTTCGGGTATTCCCGGCAGTCTTGGATTAGCCATATTTATGAGATTTCTTATTTTCAAATATAGTGTTTTTTCCCGAATAATCAAATTATGCCAGGATTATTTTGTAATACTTCAGAGAAATGGATAGATTTGTAGTCAAAATATAGAATACAAAATAACGATGCAGGACAGACATACCAATCGCAAACGCTACTTTGATGAACTGGCTGTTAGTAGCCGAAAGTATTTTCTTCCCTACCTGGAAGAGTTTTTTCCTATCACTTCATCTACCCGTATTCTTGAGATAGGTTGTGGCGACGGGGGGAATCTTTTGCCCTTTGCCGAGCGACAGTGTTCTGTAACAGGCATTGACATGGCTGAAACACGTATTCTGCAAGCCCGTGAGTTTTTTGCTGAATCGGGTTGTGCAGCACAGTTCAAGGCTGTGAATGTTTTTGATATGACTCCTGAAAAAGAGAAGTATGACGTTATCCTGATTCATGATGTAATTGAGCATATTGGTGATAAAAAATCAATGTTGCAGCATATCCGGCAGTTTCTGGCTCCCGGCGGAGTTGTATTTATTGGTTTTCCTGCCTGGCAAATGCCTTTCGGAGGGCATCAACAGATCTGTCATAGTAAAGTAGCTTCTCACTGGCCATTTCTGCATTTATTACCGCGTCCTCTTTATCGCAGTGTGTTGAAAATCTGTGGGGAGAGTGAAGTCTGCATTGCTGAACTGCTTGACATTAAATCCTGTCGTACCACCATTGAAATGTTCGAGCGTCTGGCTCGTAAAACAGGGTATTCCATTCGCCAACGTAAGTTTTGGTTTATTAATCCACATTATGAAGTGAAATTTCGGTTACGCCCTTGTGTGCTTTCTCCTTTTATTGCAAACATACCCTATGTAAGGAACTATTTTACAACATCCTGCTTTTATATACTTGATGCCTCTGTGTGATACTCATCGGATATCTGGTTTATATGGCAGTTGTTTCACTTTTTTTCTGCTCCGTATGGCTATCTGAGCGGAATACTGTACATTTGCATGCATACAATAATCAGACTTTGCATGAAAGAACCAAATAAGCGGGTATTAGTAGGTATGAGTGGCGGTATAGACAGCACAGCCACCTGCCTGATGCTACAAGAACAAGGATATGAAATAGTAGGTGTAACCATGCGTGTGTGGGGAGATGAACCGCAGGATGCCAGAGAACTGGCTGCGCGAATGGGCATTGAACACTATGTAGCCGACGAACGGATACCTTTCAAAGATACAATCGTAAAGAATTTCATTGATGAATATCGTCAGGGGCGAACCCCTAATCCCTGCGTGATGTGCAATCCGTTGTTTAAGTTTCGTGTATTGACGGAGTGGGCGGATCGCCTGAATTGTAATTGGATTGCTACCGGACATTACTCCCGGTTGGAAGAACGTAATGGGAATATATATATCGTAGCGGGAGATGATGATAAAAAAGACCAGTCCTATTTCCTTTGGCGTCTGGGTCAGGATGTATTGAGGCGTTGCATTTTCCCTTTGGGAAACTATACCAAGCTGAAAGTACGGGATTATCTGCGTGAAAAAGGGTATGAAGCCAAATCAAAAGAAGGCGAGAGTATGGAAGTCTGCTTTATCAGAGGAGATTATCGTGATTTTCTGCGTGAGCAATATCCCGAACTGGATACGGAGATTGGTCCGGGATGGTTTGTCAATTCGGAAGGAGTGAAGTTGGGACAGCATAAAGGGTTTCCTTATTATACAATCGGGCAGCGGAAAGGACTTGAGATTGCTTTGGGTAAACCCGCATACGTGCTGAAAATCAATCCACAGAAGAACACTGTAATGCTGGGGGATGTTGAACAGTTACATGCCGGATATATGCTCGCCGATCAGGATCACCTGATTGATGAGCAGGAAGTATTATCATGCCAGAATCTGGCGGTACGTATTCGTTATCGCAGCCGCCCGATACCCTGCCGGGTGAAGCGATTGGAAGATGGACGGCTGTTCGTGAAGTTCCTTGCAGAGGCCTCGGCCATTACTCCCGGGCAGTCGGCAGTGTTTTATGATGGCCGTCGGGTGATAGGTGGTGCATTTATAGCTTCACAGCGGGGGATTGGCCTTGTGATTGAAGAAAACAAAGATTTTTAATAGAAACCGAATATAAAGTATGAGAAAATTAATTTTGGGCGCTCTGCTTCTTGCTACTACCGGAGTATCGGCGCAACAGGACACATTGAAGTATCGCATCAGTCTCAGAGATAAGGCTGCCACCACTTATTCATTAGATCGTCCGGAAGAGTTTCTTTCAAAGAAAGCTATTGAACGCCGTCAGAAACAGCGGTTGGCAATAGACTCTACCGACTTACCGGTGTGCCGTAAGTACGTGGATGCTATTCGTAAGAAAGGTGTGAATATTGTCACTATGGGAAAATGGGACAACTTTGTTACTGTGTCCTGCAACGATACGACATTGATAGATAAGATAGCCAAACTTCCTTTTGTCCGTGCTACCGAAAAGGTATGGATTGCGCCCGATCCAAAGAATCCTACGATGGCTACCGAACGCGATTCATTGGTAAATACCCCTTTGTGGATAAAAGAAGCCTATGGACCGGCACTCCGCCAGATCCGGATAAGCAATGGCGACAAGCTGCATAAAGCAGGATTTAAAGGACAAGGGATGACGATTGCTGTGATTGATGCAGGTTTTCATAATGCTGACAGTATAGATGCGATGAAGAATATCAACATTCTGGGTACAAAAGATTTTGTAAATCCCCAAGCTGACATTTATGCCGAGAGCAGTCATGGCATGTGTGTACTTTCATGCATTGGTATGAATCAGCCTCATGTGATGATTGGTACGGCTCCTGAGGCTTCTTTCTGGCTCTTACGTAGCGAGGATGAATATTCCGAACATTTAGTGGAACAGGATTACTGGGCGGCTGCCATTGAATTTGCCGATAGTGTGGGAGTAGATGTGGTAAATACTTCATTGGGATATTATGCTTTTGATGATAAATCAAAAGATTATCGTTATCGTGATCTGGACGGCCACTTCGCTTTGATGTCTCGCCAGGCTGCAAAGGCAGCAGATAAGGGTATGATTGTAGTGTGCAGTGCCGGGAATGCCGGTTCGGGACCTTGGAAAAAAACGACTCCTCCGGGAGATGCAGACAATGTACTTACGGTAGGTGCTATTAGTAAAAAAGGTGAACTGGCTCCCTTCTCTTCTATCGGAAATACAGCCGATGGCCGTGTAAAACCTGATGTAATGGCAGTAGGCTTAGGTTCGGACGTAATGGGGACGGATGGTGTATTGAGAAGAGCCAACGGTACTTCGTTCTCTTCACCTATCATGTGTGGTATGGTGACTTGCTTGTGGCAGGCACTTCCCAATCTGACGGCAAAGGAGATCATTGAACTGGTTCGCCGTTCGGGAGATCGTGCCAAATATCCCGACAATATTTATGGATACGGGATTCCTGATATGTGGAAAGCTTATCAGTCTGCAAAATGAAACAGGAAGCGCTGACTCTCTTTGATCTCAATGCGTTGGTGCGACGGAGCCTGGAACAATGCTTGCCCGATGAATACTGGATACAGGCGGAGCTGAGTGATGTGCGGTCCAACAGTACGGGACATTGTTATCTGGAGTTTATACAGAAAGATCCTCGTAGCAATAATCTTATTGCCAAAGCGCGGGGGATGATCTGGAGCAATGTATTTCGGTTGCTGAAACCTTATTTTGAAGAAGCAACCGGACAGATGTTCGGTTCCGGTATCAAAGTATTGGTGAAGGTGACTGTTCAGTTTCATGAGCTATATGGCTATAGCCTGACTGTGCTGGATATTGACCCAACTTACACGCTGGGCGATATGGCACGCCGCCGTCGCGAGATATTGCAGCAGCTGGAAGAAGAGGGAGTACTGACCTTAAATAAAGAACTTGAAATGCCTCTGTTGCCGCAGCGTATAGCTGTTATCTCTTCGGCTACTGCTGCCGGTTACGGAGATTTCTGCCATCAGTTGCAGCACAATTCCCGTGGCTTTTTCTTTTATACGGAATTGTTTCCAGCTATGATGCAGGGTAATCAGGTAGAAGAATCCGTTCTGTCTGCACTCGACCGTGTGAATGCCCGGCTAGGCGACTTTGATGTTGTTGTTATCATTCGTGGCGGAGGAGCGACGTCCGATTTATCCGGTTTTGATACTTATCTGCTGGCAGCTGCCTGTGCACAATTTCCATTACCCATAATTACCGGTATTGGGCACGAACGTGATGACACGGTGCTTGATTCTGTGGCGCATACCCGGGTGAAGACACCGACTGCCGCTGCCGAATTACTAATAAACCGTATGGATGAAGCTGCGGACCAACTGGAATATCTGTCTACCCGTCTTCGCGAAGGTGCTTCTGCTTTTCTTGAACGTGAATCCGGAAGACTCTTGTCTTGCCAGGCGCGTATTCCCGCATTAGTGGTTCATCGGTTGTCAGATGCACGTTTTCGCCTGTTGACAGCAAGCAAAGATTTAATGCAAGTCTCTGCTGCTTTACTGGCTCGTCAGCGCCATCGCCTGGAACTGTTTCAGCAGCGTATCACTGATGCCTCTCCCGATAAACTCCTTGCCCGTGGCTATAGTATCACTCTGAAAGAAGGTAAACCCGTCACCGATGCTTTCCAGGTATCTCTCGGTGACGAAATCATCACTCGCTTGCATCACGGAGAACTAACTTCAATCGTAAATTCAGAGTTACTTCAATCATCTAATTGTAAATCGTCTAATCGTAAATAAAATTATGTCTGTAAAAAAAGAAACCTATTCTCAGGCTATGGAGCGCCTGGAAAAGATTGTTCGTCAGATTGACAATAATGAACTTGAAATAGATGTGTTGGCAGAAAAAATAAAGGAGGCCAATGAAATAATTGCATTTTGTACGGAGAAACTGACAAAAGCTGATCGGGAAGTCGAAAAATTGTTGCATGAAAAGCTACAATCTAAAGAATAAAAGTTATTTTTGTTGTCTGATAGCAGAATTTAACTAATATACATACTAATATGAAAGAAATAGATTGGTCTAATCTGTCATTCGGCTATATGAAGACAGATTACAACGTGAGAATTAATTATCGCGATGGTGCATGGGGCGAATTGGAAATAAGCAGTAGCGAAATCCTTAACCTGCACATGGCTGCCACTTGTCTGCACTATGGTCAGGAGGCATTTGAGGGCTTGAAAGCTTTCCGTGGTAAAGATGGTAAAGTTCGTATTTTCCGTCTTGAAGAGAACGCGGCACGTTTACAATCTACTTGTAGAGGAATCCTTATGCCGGAACTTCCGACCGACCGTTTCAAAGAGGCTGTTCTGAAAGCTGTAAAACTGAACGAACGTTTCATTCCGCCTTATGAAACAGGAGCTTCTCTTTATATCCGCCCGCTACTCATTGGTACCGGTGCGCAGGTAGGTGTACGTCCTGCTAACGAATATCTCTTTGTAATCTTCGTAACGCCGGTAGGTCCTTACTTCAAGGGTGGGTTTGCAACTACTCCTTACGTAATCACACGCAAATATGACCGTGCAGCTCCGCTGGGAACAGGTACTTATAAAGTAGGTGGTAATTATGCTGCCAGTCTGCGTGCAAGTATGGAAGCTCACGAAGCTGGATATTCGGCTGAGTTCTATCTCGATGCAAAAGAGAAGAAGTATATGGACGAGTGTGGTGCAGCCAATTTCTTTGGTATTAAAAATAATACTTATATTACCCCATTATCAACATCTATTCTTCCTTCCATCACCAACAAGAGTCTTATGCAGCTGGCAGAAGACATGGGATTGAAAGTAGAGCGCCGTCCGGTGCCCGAAGAAGAACTGGCAACTCTTGAAGAGGCCGGTGCTTGTGGTACTGCTGCCGTGATCAGCCCGATACAGCGTATTGATGATCCGGAAAATGATCATTCATATATTATCTCTAAGGATGGTAAACCAGGCCCGATCTGTACAAAATTGTACCATAAACTACGTGCTATCCAATATGGCGACGAACCGGATACACACGGATGGGTAACTATTGTAGAATGACATTTATTTAATTAAATCTTATATATTATGTTGAAACAAAATTCAGAATTGCGTGCAGAAGCACGTGTTGCTCTTACTGACAAATGGGTGATGGGAGCAGTAACTACTCTCGTATTTGGTGCTGTATCGGGTGCTGCTTCTTACATTCCGGTTGTTGGAACTATATTGGTTGCATTGCCTATGATGTATGGATACTCTATTGTGATGCTGAGCGTAATGAGAGGTGGTGAAATGAACATCGGAGGTCTGTTTGATGGATTCAATGATTTCGGCCGTATTGTTGGTACTAAATTGCTTCAGGCTATTTATACATTTTTATGGACGCTGTTGCTCGTTATTCCTGGTATTATTAAGAACTATTCGTATGCAATGACGGACTTTATTCTGAAAGATCAACCGGAGTTGGCTAATAATGCTGCTATCGAAAAAAGTATGGCTATGATGGATGGTAACAAGATGAAATTGTTCTTGCTTGATCTTAGCTTTATCGGTTGGGCTATTTTGTGTCTTTTTACTTTTGGTATCGGATTCCTTTTCCTACAACCTTATGTACAATCTGCTCATGCTGCTTTCTATGAAGATTTGAAAGCGCAGACAGTTGTAGAAGAAGAGGTTATTATTGAAGCTTAAGATAAAACTCTTATATAATATGGATAAATGGAGTGCGGAGAAATCTGTACTCCATTTATTTTTGCGATAATCTGCGTTTTTTTATGCCTCTCTTCATAACGGACATTTCTTGATTGTGTGATACCTTGATAGAATTTGGTATAGACAACATAAGGCGAAAATTATGCTTATTAATAATATCATATGCTTATGTTATAACATTCCTTTCTGTATTAATATAAGGCTATCCGGATTTATTATTTGAAAAAGGGTACCGAAAGGTTCATAAATTCCTATTGGCACTTCATCGTATGCACGAAATCCAGGAAGAGTATCATGGTAGGATATTAACTTACTTGCATTAATATATTGATTTCCTATACCCTCTTCACCATAATAAACAAATACATAGTTTCCAATATATGTATAACCCTTGATCAGTTTTCTCTCATAATATGGTTCGGCTATCATTAAAAAATAATCTTTACCTGCTTCTGAATAAAAATAGAAACTTAAAACTTTTTCTTCAATAGAACTCGTATATTTTTTATCTTTTATGTATATTATGAATTCATTTATGGCTCGCTTCATAGATTCATTAAAAATAGTATGATAGTCATTCTGTTCCATAGTATCAGAATAAGATATCAGATTATTTTCCAAACCAGTTTGCTGGATTTTTCTATTGTTGGTACATCCTGGACAAATCAATATAATTAAAATTAGCCATATTACTTTCATACTTATCTATCTTTTAGGGACTATAAAATGAAGTCTCTTATTATTAATGCGAATCAGTAGTTGAAAACCGGACTCAGCTTAATTGCATATATTTGTTCAAAACAAGGCGATATGAACTACCTTTTATCAGGAAAAAAACTACTATTCTCTCTTTTATAATCTATAACCAAAACTTCTGATTCTATAACCGGAACTTTTGGTTATAAAACTTAAAGTTTTAATCTTACAACTGAAACTTTTGATTATAGTTTACCTTTAATTGTCCGTAACTTTACTTCCTATGAAAAGGTATTAATTTAAGAAAGAAGCAGATTTTATATATAAATGTCTTGAGTGACTATTTGACATCTATGAAATATTCTTCCTACCTGATTGCCGTTTCCGTCGAAAGTAAGTAACTTTGCAGGCAAACCAGATTGATTATATGGGAAAAGGAAAATTAGAGAAGTTCGCCGATATGGCAAGTTATCCGCATGTGTTTGAGTATCCTTACTCTGTGGCGGACAATGTGCCTTTTGAAATGAAGGGCAAGTGGAATGAAACATTTTTTGGTAATGATCATCCGATAGTGCTCGAACTGGGTTGTGGTAGGGGAGAGTATACCGTAGGACTGGGACAGATGTTTCCGGATAAGAATTTTATTGGTGTAGATATCAAAGGATCACGTATGTGGACCGGAGCTACCGAAGCCTTGAAAACAGGTATGAAGAATGTGGCTTTCCTACGTACGAATATTGAAATAATAGACCGCTTTTTTGGCTCGGGGGAAGTGAGTGAAATATGGCTTACCTTTTCTGATCCTCAAATGAAGAAGGCTACCAAGCGATTGACTTCTACTCATTTTATGGAGCGTTATCGCCGCTTTCTCAAACCAGATGGAATCATTCATTTGAAGACGGATAGTAACTTCATGTTCACCTATACCCGATATATGATCGAAGAGAATAAGTTTCCGGTAGAGTTTATCACCGAAGATCTTTATCATTCCGGTCTTGTAGATGATATTCTGGGAATCAAGACTTATTATGAACAACAATGGCTTGACCGTGGTTTGAATATTAAGTATATAAAATTTCGGCTTCCGCAGCAAGGTGAATTGCAAGAGCCGGATGTTGAAATAGAACTCGACTCGTATCGTAGCTATAACCGTAGTAAGAGGAGCGGGTTACAAACAAGTAAATAATCAGATTTACGATTAGACGATTGACGATTTACGATTGAAGAATCTTTCTTCCTGTAGTCATAGGTAATCCCAATCGTCTTATGGTAAATCTAAGTAATTTCAATCGTCAAATTGTAAATCGTCAAATCGTAAATAAAATGACTCTTTATCCAAAGTTAATACTCGATGCGCTGGCAACAGTGCGTTATCCCGGTACCGGTAAGAATCTTGTTGAAGCCGGTATGGTGGAGGATGATATCCGCATTGAAGGGATGAAAGTTTCTTTTTCCCTTCTTTTTGAAAAGCCTACCGATCCTTTTATGAAGTCGGTGGTTAAAGCTGCCGAAGCAGCTATTCTTACTCACGTAAGTAAAGAGGTGGAAATTGTAGGCAATATTAGTGTAAGAACCATTCAGGCTGCACGTCCGGAAGTAGGAAAACTATTGCCGCAAGTGAAAAATATTATTGGTGTTTCTTCCGGAAAGGGAGGGGTTGGTAAGTCTACCGTAGCGGCAAACCTTGCTGTGGCGCTTGCCAAACTTGGCTATAAAGTTGGATTGCTTGATGCTGATATCTTTGGACCCTCTATGCCAAAAATGTTTCAGGTAGAAGATGCCCGCCCTTATGCCGAAAAAATTGGAGGGCGTGATATGATTATTCCCGTTGAGAAATATGGGGTGAAACTTCTTTCCATTGGTTTCTTTGTCGATCCCGATCAAGCTACTTTATGGCGTGGTGGTATGGCAAGTAATGCACTGAAACAGCTTATTGGTGATGCCGATTGGGGCGAATTGGACTATTTCCTGATTGATTTGCCCCCCGGAACCAGTGACATCCATCTGACTGTGGTACAAACATTGGCCTTGACTGGTGCAGTTGTAGTGAGCACCCCACAGGCTGTGGCATTGGCAGATGCCCGTAAGGGTATTAATATGTTCACCAATGAGAAAGTGAATGTACCTATCTTGGGGTTGGTAGAAAATATGGCTTGGTTTACTCCTGCCGAATTGCCCGAAAACAAATATTACATCTTTGGGCGTGAAGGTGCCAAGAAACTGGCAGAAGAGATGAATGTGCCTTTGCTGGGACAGATTCCTATAGTTCAAAGTATTTGTGAAAGCGGTGATAAGGGAACTCCTGCTGCATTGGATGAGAATACAATTACCGGTCGTGCTTTCTTATCATTGGCTGCTGCTGTGGTCCGCCAGGTAGATCGGCGGAATGTAGAACAGGCACCTACACAGATTGTAGAAATGCATAAGTAATGCGAATCAGTAGTTGAAATCTGTTTTACCACAGAGTACCACAGAGTTTTAAATCTTTATTGAAACGCAGATGAACGCAGATTTTCGCAAAGGGAAACCATATAAGATAAAGAATTACAGTCTTTTAAATCTACGTTCATTTGTGTTAATCTGCGTTTCATCAGATAATTAGTACTCTGTGAGACTCTGTGGTGAGTTGTATTTATTCTTATTTATTGAGTACTTTCAGTAGTTCACTCTTCATTTTATCTACTCCGGGAAATCCGGTTGTTTTATAAGTGATGTTTCCTTCACGGTCAACGAGCAGATAGGTAGGCACTCCTCTGATCTGGAATGAATTCATCAGATAATTCCATTGATCAGCTGTTACCCGGAAGTGTTCTCCATGAATATCGGGTATCATGTTTTCCCATGTACCTTTTGGAGAAGTTTCTCCGGTCAGATAAATATAAACGATATCCCTGTCTTTTAACTCTTCCTTCATGGGGATCATAGCTTTGTTTGCCATGCGGCATGGTCCGCACCAGGTTGCCCAGAAATCCACTAATAAGGTGTGCCCGCGATATTTGGAAATAATAGAAGCGAACAAATCTTCGTTACTTACCTCACCAGCTTCATTTATGGTAAATCCGGTTTTCTTTTTGTTCTTTTCTATTTTTGCCAGTAATTCATCGTTTTTCTCTTTCACTGTTTCCAGATAGACAGGAGTTGATAGAGCGGATATTTTTGCCAATTGTTCTTCTGTGACAGGTGTAAAGTCGTTAATTCCGTTTAGTACATTGGCTACTGTAGAAAGTTCAAAATAGATCCCTTTGTCTGTTCCTAATGCTTTGCTGAATGCCGTCCTGAACATGGGGCTTCCGGTGAGACGCATATAGAGCGGAACATACATTGCCTGTGGGGTATTAAGAGAGGGAAAATCCCGTAATACATTCAGAAAATCATCCGGAAGACTGACAGGATTATTCTTTATATATTCATTTACTTGCTCGTCCTTCAGCTTATAGTTAGTGATATGTACACGTTGCATGATTCCGGGAACGAACGTGAGAAGTGATACAGCCGATGCGTCTACAGCACAACAAAGCATCTCTTTGCAGGCTTTTGTTGCTTTAAGAGCATCAATCTGCCGGAGTTTCTCTTTATGTTTATTCAGGATATACGCTTTTACTTCTTCTGCATTTCTGTCTTTCAGGTCTTTTATGAACTGAGGATAGTCATCATCTATATTGGTTTTAAAATTCAGTTTAGCAATTTCTCCGGAGAGGCCGGCAAGATATCCTCCGTAGTAGACGTTTGCTTCATTGGATTTTTTGTCTTTATGCAACTTGGATTGCCGACGGCAAATCTCACGTTGGTTGATGACGAGATTTGTCTTTTCTCCGGGTGCTAATAAAAAATCAATTGCTTCTATTCCGGCATAAAGAGTAGCGGGTGTTGTTGTAATGACTGGTATTTCGCTGGAGAATTGTCCATTATCATTTACTTTTATGTCTACTTTTTGTTCCAGGTTAACAGCGCCTCTAAGGTAGATAGTGAAATTTGAAGACATTCCCGGTTCAAAATCAAGTATTTGCCCTTCTAAGAGAGCTTTGCCTTTTTCTATTTTGGGTGTAGGTAGGGTAGTAAGCTTTTTGGTTCGTTCTGTAGCTTCAGCTGGTAGTTTTAGCTTAGGCAACTTACCATCCAATTGTATTCCCCAGATTTTGAAAGCGCCTTCTGTATCTCCTTCGGAGAAATCGATAGAGGTAATATCTTTTGGCAGGGGTGGAAAGACAAGTTTAAATTCGGCTTGTCCGGATTCCGGCATCCAAAACTTTTGATCGGGAGTGATACCGATACCGTGGCGCAGAGGATATAATTCGCCGTCACTTCCTTTCAGAAAGCTACCGGAAGCAATTTTTATCCAGTTTTTAGGACGATAAAAAGCTTTGATATGTAGTACGGTTGCTGTGTCACTCAATGCTACTTTATCTATTTCAATGCTTGTAGAACTCCAGGCGGTGAAGGGAGGTTGTTCTATGATTCTTTCCTGAGCTTGTGTAAATGTTGTCAGACTTAGCAGAAAACAAGTGATAAGTACGAATGGTTTCATGGTGTTGTTATTTATGGTTATCTACAAAAGTAAGAATAATATAGTTATTATTTACTACTTTTTTGGTAAAAAAGAAAGAGGTAACCACTATGATAAAAGGCGATTACTTCTTTCTTTTCAATGAATGTATTAAAAGAGAGTTATTGTTGAAGTTTGAAGGTGATAGGAAGTGTATATTGCACAGCTACCGTTTGGCCATCGTTTTTACCGGGTTCCCAACGTGGCATACCCATTACTACACGTATAGCTTCGGCATCCAGTGAAGGAGAGACACTTTGTATTACTTTCGGATTGATAACATGACCGTCTTTGTTGACTATCATCTGGATAACAACACGTCCCTGCGTTTTGCTCTGTTGGGCATCAAATGGATATTTGATATTTCTTGCCAGATAACTCATTAGTCCACTGGCTCCACCCGGATATTTGGGCATTATTTCTGCACTTTCAAGAACAACTTCCGGGGTTATGACGTCATCTTTGGGAGCATATCCTACAACTACCACTTCCATCAGTTTACTGTCTTTTATTTCTTCTACTTCCGGTCCGCTCAGTTTGAAAGCGATGGGAACTGTATATTTTACACGTACCTCTTTTCCTCTTTGTTTACCCGGAGTCCATTTAGGCATTGTTGACAATACACGTATGGCTTCTGCGTCTAGTTCGGAACTAGCAGAGCGTCGTGCTACTGCCAGATTGCTAACCGATCCGTCTTTTTCTACAATGAAACGTGCTATGACACGTCCTTGTATACCTTCTTTTTGAGCCTTTACAGGATAGCGCAAATTTTTAGCAATAAACTCCATCAGACCTGTTTGTCCGCCAGGAAAAACGGGCATCTCTTCTACAACATCAAAAATATCATCATCATCTCCGGTATTCACTTTTTGCATGATGGCAGAAGGATCTTTGTCGGTTATGTCTATATCGGCAGGAATTTCTTTCGGGATAGTAGCTTCTTCTACTGTGGCCTGTTCTGGTATTTGTCCGACAGCCTTTGTTACTTGTTCTGTTGACTTTTCAACAGTTTGTATTACTTCTCGTGTAAAATTTTTCGTGGTTCGGGCTACTGCTTCGATATTACTGATTATTAGTAGCAAGGCAGCCAATGGAAGAAATAGCAAATACTTAGTTCTTCCTATTTCTTTTGTTCTTTTCTTGTTCATCATTTTAATTCGGTTTTTGAGTGGTAAAACATTGAAACTATTATAGAGAGTTGCTGCAGCCTTGTGATGAGCCAGTCCCAACAGATGGTACTGGTATACTTTATAGTCGTATCCGGTTTGCAGGACGCGTTGATCGGCCATGTATTCCAGATTATTTCGTATTTCGCGCTTCATGAGCCAGATAAAAGGATTAAACCAGCAGGCGATACATATCAGTTCACTGAACATTATATCTGCCGAATGTAACTGGTGGGCATGGGTCTGCTCATGAGTAAGAATTTCGGCAAGTTCTTCCTGAGTATGAGATTCAGGATGGACAAATATCCAATGGAAAAAGGAAAAGGGACCACTTGCTTTGTTTAATATCTGTACACGTACACCTTGTATCTCTGTTACTTTGCACTGAATTCGTAAGAGGATAATACTGGTCAGTTGCATTATAAAACGGATAAATAGTAATATCACTCCGCAAAAATAGATGATACTTAGGGAATTGGTGGCAAATTCCTGCCAGTTTGTATGAGTTGGGGTTATTGTTTCTTCAAATACCACTTCGGGGAGTAGTGTTGTTGCATATAAATCGGCTATTACCACCATTGGCTCATGTGCCTTTACCCATTCCTGAAGGTTGAGCATTGGATAAAACAGTGAGACTCCCAAAAAACAAAGCAATGCTGTCCGGCGCCAATGAAAAAATGTATCTTTATAAAAGAATAATCGGTAAAATATATAGAATACTATAATTCCTACGTTTATCTTTAGAAAATAGGCAAGTTCCGGAGTCATGATTTTACTGTTTATTCGTTATTCTTCTTTACCTTTTTCAATCATGTCGATGATCTCTTTCAAGTCGCTGGTCGAGATTTTCTGGTCTTTAGCAAAGAAAGAAACCATTTCTTTGTAAGAGTTTTCGAAGTAATTACGTACTACTCCGCTCATGAAACTGCGTTTATACTCACTTTCCCGTATGGCAGGAGTGTATTGATAGGTGTTACCTACCCGGCGGGGCGTGACGTATCCTTTTCGCTCAAGATTCTTTACTATGGATGCTACGGTCGTATAAGGGGGAACCGGTGGCTCAAACTTGGCTACTATCTCTTTCACAAAACAGTTTTCCAATTCCCAGATGTAGATCATCACTTCTTCTTCTTGTATAGTCAGCTTTTCCATGGAGTATGTTTAATTACGATTATATTGCAAATCTACGAAAGTTTCGTAATTAAACAATAGCCAGTGGGTTAAATAATGTAAACTCAGTAAAGAAACCATTGAGAAGCATGCCGGGCGGTGTTCATTATTGTACGGTATTTCACCACAGAGGTCGCAGAGGGCACAGAGTTTAAATCTTTATTGAAACGCAGATGAACGCAAATTCTCGCAAAGGGAAATAACGATAAAATAAAGAACTACAGTTTTTTAATCTGCGTTCATCTGCGATCATCCGCGTTTCATCAGAGAAAATAATATCTCTGCGCCCTCCGTGTCCTCTGTGGTGAACTGATTCATTTCTGAACAGATTTGAACCAACTATCCAACTACAGATTCGCATAAATTATTCCTTTAATCAGACAGAGAGGTATCTCTTTGTTTGTTTACTTCTCTGTATTCTCTGGGTGTCTGATTGTAGCGTTTAGCAAATTCTTTGTAAAAATGAGAACGGTTCGTGAATGCAGTCTTGTACATGACTTCCTGTATTGTAAGGGTAGTAGTCAGTAGTAACTTGGCTGCATAAGTCATTCGTTGCTCTTTTATAAAGTCTTTGGGAGACGGTTGATTCAGGTTTTTGAATTTGCGATATAGGTTGCGGCTACTTGTTTGCATGGCGGCTGCCAATTCTTCGGGGCCGAATAGTGTATTATCCATATTCTTATTTATCAGTTCTCTTGCTGTTTGCAGATATTCTTTGTCTTCTTTCTGCAATAACTGTCCGCCTCCAAAGTCAAAGGCACTGGCCGAAGAGTTATAATATTGTTCTAACTCTCTTTGTTTTTTGATAAGCTGCCTGATCACTGTTACCAGATATTGGGTGTTGAAGGGCTTGGGTATATAGGCATCAGCCCCTGACTCAATACCTTCTATTTTCTCATCTGTTGTGTTCTTAGCCGACAGAATAACCAGAGGAATATGCACTGTGTGCTTATTGCTCTTTATTTGTTTAGTCAGGGTGATTCCGTCAACTTTAGGCATCATAATATCTGTAATGATCAGGTCAGGAGTTTCTTGTTTTAGCAGAGCTAATCCTTCTTCTCCGTTTTCTGCTGTAAGAATGGCGTATTCATCAGATAATATATCTTTCAACATCCACAACAATTCTTTGTTATCATCAATAATCAGAATAGTTGCTTCCGGTTGTGCACATTTATCTCCGGCAGTTGCGTTTTCGAGCTCTTGCCTGTTCATATTATTTTTTTGAATTAATTTCGGAACATCTTCCTGCTTTTGGGAAGAATTCTCTGTAATTTCCAGCTGAGGTAATGTTACGGTGAACTGGGCATACTGATTTACCTCACTTTCTACTTTTATTATACCTTGAAGCAATTCTACCATACTATGGCAGATAGCAAGTCCTAATCCGTTTCTGGAAGATAATCCCTTGATACTATTTTCTTTGATATTATCCAATACACTGTAACGGTTGAATATTAGAGGGATATTTTCTTTACTGATACCTTTGCCTGTATTGTATACTTTAACTTCCAGTTTTGCGTTTATTACTTTTACGGATATTAAAATAGTTCCTTTTTCCGGAGTGTATTTAAACGCATTGGAAATGAGGTTATTCAGTATTTTCGTAAAACAACTGTTATCACTTCTCCATATAATATTGGGGTTAACATCAGTTTGGAGAAGGATATTATTTTGCTCAGCCAATTCGCTGAATGATTCGATAATTTCCTGTGATAATTCGCTGATATTTAATTCCTGTATATGGCATGTCTGATTTCCTGTTTCCATACGGCGGAAATCTATCACTTCCTGAATCAGACTGTTGAGTCGTTCTGTATTTGATTTAATAATTTGAGCGTACTTTTTGATGAATACATCACTGTTTTCATGATGTAAGATACGTTCACACGGTCCGTAAATAAGAGTTAACGGAGTACAGAATTCATGTGTGATGTTGGTGAAGAAACGCAATTTACCCTCATACATTTCCTCCTTGTATTTTTCATTTAAACGTCTGGTAATAGATATTTTTCTCCGTTCATATTTCCATTTGATATATCTGAATATACCAATCATAAGACCTATTATAAACAGTGCATAGATAATGTATGCAACCATGGTTTGATACCAGGGAGGGAGAATGATGATATGTATACTTTTTATTAATTCTTCATTATTACTCATTCCGTCATTATATCTCACTTTCAGGATATAATTTCCCGGAGTAATATTGGTAAATTGTGCTTCATTGGAACGGGTATCCATCCATACATCGCTGAAATTCTCGAGTTTGTACGAGTATTTACTGTTTTCTCCGTTGATGAAATCCATTGCAACGAATGATACTGCAAAAAAGTTCTGATTATGATTGAGTACAATTGCCTCCTCATTGCCTTTTGCCTTCTCAAACTCAGATATGCTATATTCTTTGTTGAAGATCCGTAACTTTGTAAAGAAGATCTCGGGCACAAACTCTTTCTTCTTTCTCTCCTCATTTTTGATCCATACAATGCCGTCTACTCCTCCGAAAAAATATCTGTTTAGAGTATTATCCTGGAAATAAGCGTTATCGCTGAATTCGATGAGTTTTAGTCCGGTTTTATAATTGAGGTTACGAAAACTATTTCTTTGAGGATCAAACAAGATAATACCTGTATTGCTACTCAGCCATAGATTTCCTTTCCTATCTTCCGCAATGCCGTGTATTGTGTTATTGGGAAGCCCTTCGTTTTCGTTAAAGTTCTTGTAATCAAAGCTTCCGTCAGGGAGCAGATTTAACCGGGTTAGTCCATAACTGCTACCTAACCATATATTTTTATTACGGTCTTGATGAATACACAATATGTCGTTCATCGGTGCTATACCGTTTTTATCAAAAGTGATCAGCCGGTAAGCTTCTGTTTGTATATTGAGCCGTATGACACCGTTACCACGCATACCTATCCACATAATAGAATCATTTTCAGGATAGATAGAATATATTTGGTTATATTGCTGCCGGTTGGAAATATTGAGGTTGACAGGCCGGATACTTTTAGCTTCTAAAGTATTCCCTTTGGGTTGTACATTGATTCTTAATAATGTACTGCCGGAGCCCACCCATAATAGCGAATCACAAATCTCAACCATAGAATGCACCTTGGCTATTCCAATCTTTGTGTGGTTTACCAATGGATGTATTTTATGATCCCGGTAGGAATAATAGTCTATTCCGGGCCCATCAGAACCGATCCATAATACGGGATGGGTTTTACTGGGGACAAAAGCGAATACAGCATTATTAGTTAGCCCTTCCTGTGTAGTGAAGTGGGTAACGTTTGCAGCTGAGTATACTTTTGCCTTGTCATAGTTTTCTATACGGATAATGCCATTATCTTTAGTTCCCAGCCACAACGTGTTTTGAGGATCGGCATAAATGGCGCGGATGGGTCTTCTTTTATTTATAGGGAGTTGGTTGAGTGATAAATTATTAAATGTATATTCATCTTTCGTCCATGCATATACTCCTTGCCCGTCTGTTCCAATCCAGACGATGTCCTGTTGTTCATCCTTCCATAACGAGAATACTCCGCAGTTAATTTCAATCTTTTCCGGTGCATAATTTTTTGCAGCATCAAGATGTATTAACCCATTGGTCTTGAAAGCAATAAGGAGATCTTCATTATCGAATATAATGGAACCAATCTCTCCACTTTCATTGATAAGTGTTTTCAGATTTTTAATGAAACGTGTCCCCTGAGGGGTGATAGCATAGATATTTCCCTCTGAATCAACAATTATAACCTTTTTGTTACTGGAAAATACATACTTAATAGGATGTGGATGTCTGAAACTGGGATGCTGCACTATCTGAGGAGCCGCACTGTCTACCTGATTAACAGTATATTTTTCCATCGTTCCACGATGATTTATCCAGATGGTATCTTGTGCATCAATAACAAAGTTACTCACATTGTCGTGTGTCATGCCCTTCTGAATAGGAAGGTCAATAAACTTCTTTTGTTTTTTGGAATACAGCGAGAGAATACCGGGTTTACCGAACACATATAAATTGTCATGATTGTCCTTGGCTACATATGAGTTCTCACCAAATTCGTTGTAATACTCCTCAATAATATTACTCCGTTGTGATAATTTATTGAGTCCCCATTTGGTACTGATCCACAGATAGACACCTTCTGTCTCTGTAATATTCTTAATAACATTGCTCGACAGGCTGTTCTGGTTATTTATATCCGGCTTATAGATATAAATATCCCGGCTATCATACATGTTGAGCCCATCATAAGTTCCGATCCACAAAAAGCGTTCGTCATCTTGAAACAAACAAGCCACTGAACTGTTGGAAAGTCCGTCCCGGCTACTGATTTGTCTAAGGTTGTATGCATTGGTATTTCCTACTAAGCATAAAAGAAACAATAATAGAATGTAAAAGTGCTTTTTCATTAGTATATTATTTGCTTGGATAGTAATTACACGTACAAAGATATATTTTTTGCCGGAATTATATAATCTTCGTATTTTTTATAATCCGTAAAAGAAGCACCAGAAGGGCATTTGGGCGATTAGCATACAAAACTGGCGAGAATGAATACATGTTGTCCTGCTGATAACATACTATTGGCACATATGAGAATACGTATTCGCTTATTATTGGCTACTTTTGCATTATACATTAAACACATCTATATATCATGAAACGATTTTTGTCAGTACTCTTTTTAACACTTTTGTCTCATTTGTTTTTGTTTGCGACTCAGTCTTTAGGAAAGTTAGACTTTTTACGGTGTGAATATCTGGTCACTCCTTTAGGTGTTGATGTTCCAACTCCTCGTTTTAGCTGGAGATTACCTGCCCACCTGAATAAGCAGCAAGCTTATCAGGTAATTGTTGGCACAGACTCTGTAGCAGTAGCGAATGGTACTGGAGGAGCGTGGGACTCCGGAAAGATATTGTCTTCGGAGGTACTTACAGTGTATGCCGGGAAGGCGATGCAGCCTTATACCCGTTATTATTGGAAGGTTTCTGTCTGGGATGATGCTAATAATAACTATACAAGTGCCGTATCTCATTTTGAAACAGGATTAATGGGGATGCATAACTGGAAAGGTAGTTGGATTTCGGATACGCACGATTACCGTTTGAAACCTGCTGCTTATTTCAGAAAAGCATTTGATGCCGGACGTAAGATCAGACAGGCACGGGCATACATTGCTGTGGCTGGATTATATGAACTATCTATTAATGGTACACGTGTGGGAGACCATCGCCTTGATCCTGCTTATACACGTTTTGATCGTCGTACTTTGTACCTGACACATGATATAACCCAATTACTGCAACAGGGAGATAATGTTGTGGGAGTATTATTGGGAAATGGCTGGTATAATCATCAATCTACAGCAGTATGGAATTTTGATCAGGCTCCCTGGCGTGGCAGACCTAAATTCTGTATGGATATTCGTATAGTCTATGAGGATGGGAAAGAGGAGTTCGTTTCTACAGGATCAGATTGGAAAACGTCATTGAGTCCGGTAATCTTTAATAGTATCTACACGGCTGAGCACTATGATGCCAGAAAGGAACAGACTGGATGGAATACTCCCGGTTTTGATGATAGGAAATGGAAAAACGCTGCTTGTACATTAGCTCCTTCCAATTTAATTGTTTCTCAGCAGATGCATCCGGTTCGTGATGTGAAACAACTCAATCCGGTAAAGATGACTAAACTATCGGATACAGATTATCTGTTTGATTTCGGACAGAATATGTCCGGGGTTAGTGAACTGATTGTAACCGGAAAACCGGGTACCGAAATAAGATTGAAACATGCCGAAAGAATTGGGGAGGATGGAAAAGTAGACATGTCTAATATTGATTATCATTATCGTCCTACTGATGATTCTGATCCGTTTCAGACTGATATCTTCATATTAAGTGGAAAGGGAGAAGAGTCTTTCCGGGCACGATTTAATTATAAAGGTTTTCAATATGTCGAAGTGTTGAGTAACGAGCCTATAGAACTGACAACGAGTAGCCTGAAGGCTTATTTTATGCATAGTGATGTACCTGTTGTTGGAAAAGTGACTTCATCGAGCGAACTATTGAATAAAATATGGGAAGCAACCAATCGTTCTTATTTATCCAATCTGTTTGGTTATCCCACTGATTGTCCTCAAAGAGAGAAAAACGGCTGGACAGGCGATGCACATATTGCTATAGAAACTGCGCTTTACAACTATGATGGCATTACGGTTTATGAGAAGTGGCTGGCCGATCATCAGGATGAACAGGCTCCTAATGGTGTATTACCGGCTATCATCCCTACCGGAGGATGGGGCTATCATTGGGGTAATGGAGTGGATTGGACCAGTACGATAGCTATTATTCCATGGAATATTTATCTGTTTTATGGCGATAAACATTTGCTCGAATCTGTATACGATAATATAAAGCGGTACGTAGATTACTTGAATTATACCTATCCTTCCGGTATTACAGACTGGGGCTTGGGCGATTGGATTCCTATAAAGGCACGTTCTTCAAAAGAACTGACTTCTTCTATTTATTATTATGTAGATACCGATATTCTGGCTAAAGCGGCTAAATTGCTGAATAAGCAGCGTGATTATGAGAAATACTCAACTTTGGCTACAAAAATAAAGAATAGTATCAATGCCCGCTTCCTGGACGAGCAGAAAGGAATTTATTGCAGTGGACACCAAACGGAGCTCAGCACACCTTTATATTGGAATATTGTTCCGGAGCATATGAAGGAATTAGTAGCAAAGAATCTGGCCGAAAAGGTAGAAAAAGATCAAAGCATGGATGTTGGTTTACTGGGAAGTAAAGCGATTCTTAATGCCCTGAGTGAGAATGGATATGCTGATTTAGCCTATGAATTGGCTTCCAAAGATACCTATCCTTCCTGGGGCTGGTGGATTAAGAATGGAGCTACTACTCTTTTTGAAAATTGGCGTACAGACGGTTATCGGGATATTTCATTGAATCATATCATGTTTGGTGAAATCAGTGCCTGGTACTATAAGGCTTTGGGAGGACTTTTCCCGGATGCTTCTGCTCCTGGTTTTAAACATATTATTTTAAAACCTAACTTTGTAACCGGATTGAATTCTTTTGAGGCCAATCATGTTTCACCTTATGGAGAAATAGTTTCATCATGGAGTAAAAACAGGAATAAAGTTCAGTATACGGTAACGATTCCTTCGAACACTTCTGCTTCATTGTATCTTGACGATGCATATATTGTTAAAAGTAAGGAGATAAAGTCGCAGATTTTATCAGCACAAAGAGAAGAAGGAAGTATAAAACTTACTCCCGGAACGTATCATTTTGAAATTAGAATTAAATAAGAATGCATATAGCAATATGATAAGAAAAAGGCTAGGTGGTATTTTGCTGTTTTTGATGATTGCTGTGATCGGCCGGAGCCAATATGCAGATATCAGAACGCGTACATATATCGCACCGACACGTATTGTTTGGCAGTATAACGGTAGTGGTGGATTGATTCATAATATTAATGCATTACTGAAACCCGGCGATGGACAAGGGGTACTAACTAATCGCAATTTGTGTGTACTGAAAAGTACCGGCGGTGAATATCCTTCTTTTCTGGTCGACTTTGGAAAAGAGATACAGGGAGGATTACGTATTGTTACCGGGCGTTCAAAAAGCAAAGAGCCGGTAAAGATTCGTATCCGCCTGGGTGAATCTGTGAGTGAAGCAATGACTCCTGTTGGGACAAAGGGAGCCATGAACGATCATGCCATGCGTGATTTTACGATGGAGCTTCCATGGCTTGGGACTACAGAGACTGTACATAGTGGTTTCCGTTTTGCACGCATTGACTTATTAGATGCCGATACGGAATTGTTATTGAAAGAGGTCAATGCAGTATCTGTGATGCGGGACATTCCTTATCGTGGTTCTTTCCGTTGTAATGATGACCGGCTGAATGAAATATGGATGACCGGAGCCTATACCGTTCATTTGAATATGCAGGAATATTTGTGGGATGGCATTAAGAGAGATCGTCTGGTATGGGTAGGCGATATGCATCCCGAAGTAATGACTATCAGCTCTGTTTTCGGATTTAATGAGGTTGTTCCCCGGAGTTTGGATTTATCCCGTGATACCACTCCGCTTCCGGGCTGGATGAATAGTATCAGCTCTTATTCTTTATGGTGGATTCTGATTCATAAAGAATGGTATCTGTATCAGGGTGATTTGGAGTATCTGAAGCGGCAGAAGGACTATCTGACTGGTTTACTAAATCATTTATTGACCAAAGTAGACGAATCCGGTAAAGAGCATTTGGACGGGAAGCGTTTTCTTGATTGGCCTTCCGAGAGGAATAGGCAAGGAATTAATGCTGGTTTGCAAGCTCTTTTATCGATGACTTTTGATGCAGGTGCTATGCTTTGTGAAGCGTTGGGTGATAACGTTTTGGCGGCTACTTGTGCTGAAGTGAGTGCTCGCATGAAACAATATGTACCCGATGCAAACGGTTCCAAACAAGCTGCTGCACTGCTTGCTTTGGCAGGTTTGGTTGATGCTGCTGAAGCCGATAATAATGTAATATCAGTAGGAGGAGCCAAGAATTTTTCAACTTTCTATGGATATTATATGTTGCAGGCACAGGCTAAAGCAGGCAATTATCAGGGAGCTATTGATGTAATCCGTACCTATTGGGGTGGAATGTTGGATATGGGAGCTACTACTTTCTGGGAAGATTTCAATTTGGAATGGATACCTGGCTCTGCTCCGATAGACGAATTGATTCCTGCAGGCAAAAAAGATATTCATGGAGACTTCGGGAATTTCTGTTATAGCAGGTTGAGGCATAGTCTTTGTCATGGTTGGGCTTCAGGACCTACTGCCTGGCTGAGTGAACATGTTTTAGGAGTAAAAGTGATGACTCCGGGTTGTCGTACTCTAAAGATAGAGCCCCATTTAGGTGATTTGGAATGGGTGGAAGGTACTTTCCCGACTCCCAAGGGAGATGTTCGTATCTCTCATCGTAAGCAGAATGGTAAAATAGTAACAAAAGTAAAAGCTCCTAAGGGCGTGAAGATTATTGATTGATAACCTGCTGGAACTTTTTTAAATAAGTGGTTTTATGAGAAAGATTTTTATCTCATTGTTATTAATATTAAGTTGTACATATATGCTTCATGCAGAGAATCGTGAGGGAGCTCAATGGATAACTTCCATTGAGGAAAATGTAGATAATCCTAATACTTGGATTGCTTTTCGGCGGGATATTTTGATAAAGAAGGTTCCTTCGGAAGTAATAGCTCAGATTGGCGTAGATAGTAAATACTGGCTCTGGATAAATGGTAACCTCGTTGTATTTGAAGGTGGATTGAAACGAGGCCCTAATCCCGAAGACACTTACTATGACGAAGTGAATATTGCTCCTTATCTGAAGAAAGGAGAAAATAAAATAGCCATTCTGGTCTGGTATTTTGGGAAAAATGGCTTTTCTCACAAAAGTAGCGGGAAAGCCGGACTAATATTTAAAGTGAAAGATGATAAGTTGGATATTATAAGTAATTCGGAGTGGCTTTGTAAAGTCCATCCGGCTTATGGTAATACCGGCAAGCCCTATCCTAATTATCGCTTGCCGGAATCTAACATTCATTTTGATGCACGATATGATATTACCGGTTGGCAAACAGAGGATTGCAGAAAATACGCTTTCGAAAATGCGAGAGAATTAGGAGACTGGGGCGTGTCCCCCTGGAACAGATTAGTGAAACGGCCTGTTCCGTTTTGGAAAGACTTTGGTATAAAGCCGCTTGAAATGCAGCGTATTCCGGGAAACGATAAAGATACAATTATTGCCCGGTTTCCCTATAATATGCAAATGACTCCAGTATTGGATGTAACAGATACTCAGGACGGAAGCTTTATCTCCATATCTACAGACCATTCCGTGGCTGGCGGAGCAGAAAATGTAAGAGCTGAATACGTCACAAAACGAGGAAGGCAGACTTATGAGTCTTTAGGATGGATGAATGGGCATAAGCTGATTCTTGTACTACCGAAAAGTGTAACTGTTAATGCTCTGTCTTATCGGGAAACCGGTTATGATACGGAACCTACCGGTAGCTTCTCTTGCGATAATGAGTTTTATATGCGTTTCTGGAAAAAAGCACTCCGGACATTGTATGTGAATATGCGTGATACCTACTTTGATTGTCCCGATAGAGAGCGGGCTCAATGGTGGGGAGATGTAGTGTTGCTTATGGGCGAAAGTTTTTATACGTATTCTCCTTCGGCGCATGCTTTGATGAAGAAAGCAATTTATGAACTGGTCGGTTGGCAAAAGAAAAACGGTGTACTCTATGCTCCGATTCCTTCCGGACGCTCGGATACAGAACTTCCCGGACAATCATTGGCAAGTATCGGGCGCTATGGCTTTTGGAATTATTATTTGAATACGGGAGATACACAAACGATTGTTGATGTCTATCCTAAAGTTAAGAAGTATCTTGGACTTTGGCAACTGGATAATACAGGCCTGACTGCTTTTAGAAGTGGCGGGTGGACTTGGGGAGACTGGGGAGACCATCGTGATATTCGTCTTATCTATGCCGGATGGCATTATTTGGCATTGGATGGTGCAGCAAAAATGGCCGATGTTTTAGGGTATAAAGACGATGCTACAATGTATCGGGGAATAATGAAAAAGCTGAAGGTTGGTTATAACAAATGTTGGAATGGTTATGCCTACAGACATCCGCAATATCAGAAAGAGACGGATGACCGTGTACAAGCATTGGCTGTTATTGCCGGTATTGCGGATCAAACCCAATACGATGAGATTTTTAACTTGCTTAAATCACAAAAACATGCCAGTCCTTATATGGAAAAGTATGTTATGGAGGCCCTTTTCATTATGGGACAAAGTAATTATGCATTGGAGCGTGTACAATCTCGTTTTGCTCCGATGGTTGATAATAAAGAGTACTCTACGCTGTTTGAAGGATGGGATATTGGTGAGAAAGGATTTGGAGGAGGTACCGTTAATCATGCATGGAGTGGAGGAGCCTTAACTGTTATTGCTCAATATCTGTGTGGTGTGGAACCATTGAAGCCTGGATATGAATTATTTAAAATAGAACCTGATCTTACTTCTTTTAAACAGGCATCTATTACTGTTCCCACAATTGCCGGGTTGGTTAAATCTGCTTTTATAATAGAGCCGGATGTATTTTCCTTAGAGATCTCTGTGCCCCGGAGTGCTCAGGCGATTGTATATCTACCTACTGATTTAGTTTTTGATATTTCAATTAATGGTAAAACTCCATCAGAAAACAAATATAAGGTAGATATGCACTTTGAGAAAGAAGGAAAACAGGCTTATCTATTCAATGAAGGTGATTACAGGATTGTAGGAAAGAAATAGAAGTAGACCTTGCATATAGGGTGTCGTAAAGGTACTGGCTGAAAAGTCGTAGTATAGAGAATAAACTTTACATAGAAATCTCTGCCGCTTAGAACATAAGTTCATAATTGCGGCAGAGTTTTTTTATTGTTGAACCGGAAACAGGTGTATTGCATCGTCTCTTTTTAATGAATGAAGCTGACTTTTTACTTTTCGAGTATATCTCAATTTCTTATTTTGTAGTATGCCTATTATACTAAACTATGTCCTTCATATTGTTCTTACTTGTAATATATTTCTTTTGGCTTTTCGTCTGTAAATAAGTAAGAACTCTTTTGGGTGTTATACTTTTTGTGGTAGTAATAATTGAAATTATCTGTAGGAAAATTGAAATAAATAATGTATATATAATGCTCTGTATTTCAAACTTAGTTTCGTTTTTCGAACTTGCAGATTACATGCTTTATGTATATATTGCCATCCTGTTTTTATTGAATCAATCTAATACGGAACACTTGCTAAGGGATTATTTTATTGAGAATAAAGTGATTCTCAGATTTTTTTGAGATATAAAAATGAGACCGTTATGATGTTAATGATTTCATTGTTTATATAGCGGCAACCTACTTTAAGAAAAAAAAGAATGTAATCATCTAACCATAACTTCCTGTGAGTATTGATTGTGGCGTATATTGTATTCAATTGCGCCAAAAATGTATTTTAAGTGTCACTGTACAGATTGAGCATATTAATGGCGAGATTAGGCATAGTGACCTTACTTGCTACGACTTATATTTGCTTTCAGAAACAACATAGAATGATGTTTTTAATTGGTATTTTAATTCAGGTAAAAAGATTTGTTGATGTGAAGCAGGAAGTAATTGAGAGGGAGTAAAGAAGCACAAGAATATAGTTGTTTTCTTCTCCCGCTCTTTACTCAAAAAAAGAAGAATTGTTTGACCCTATTATAGATGAGTATGAGGAAACATCCTCTTTGTTGATTGACACACACACAACTATATACTTTATTGTATCGGTCAATTTTTTGAAGCATTTAAATAATACATTATCATATAAATATTTATTTAACCATGAAAAACTATTTTTTTATAGGAATCGTTATTGTTACTCTTTTTTCCTGCAAAACATCCGTAGAGAATAAGTTGCCGACTGATTCGCAAGCTACTCCTGAAACTGTAGTACTATACAATCGTTTGTTTAATTTGGCTGAAAAAGGTATTATGCTCGGACATCAGGACAGTCCATTGTATGGGCATGGATGGTATGGCGATGAGGAGTGTTCGGACGTTAAAAATATGGTTGGAGACTATCCCGCTATGTTCGGCTTTGAATTAGGACATATTGAATTAGGTTCCGAGTATAGTTTAGATTCGGTATATTTTAGCCGGATAAAAGAGCACGTAATAAAACAGTATGCTCGAGGCGGTATTTCTTCTTTTAGTTGGCATGCTAATAACATCGCAACTGGAAACTCAACCTGGGATTGTGCACAAGATACAGTTGTACGTTCTATTTTGCCCGGAGGTGGTCTGCACAAGGAATATCTGGTATGGTTGGGACGTTTGGCTGATTTCTTTTTAGACCTAAAAGATGAAACGGGAACTTACATCCCTGTCATATTTCGCATGTATCATGAGCATACCGGGGATTGGTTTTGGTGGAGTAGCCAACAATCTACCCCTGAAGAGTATAAGCAGTTGTGGATAATGACAATCGACTTTTTGCGAAACACAAAGCAGGTACATCATCTGCTTTATGCTTATTCATCATCCAATGTTGAGAGTATGGAACATTATCTGGAACGCTATCCGGGAGATGAATATGTGGATATTTTAGGATTCGACCATTACTTGAAAGGGCGTACACAGGAAAACGTTGAACAATATAAAAAAGATTTTGAGCGAAATATTAAGATTGTGACGGAATATGCGATTCAGTCTGGTAAACTACCTGTAGTGGGTGAAACGGGCGAAGAGTCTGTGTGGGATACCACTTATTTTACGAACATAATTTATCCTATTATCAATAATTATAAATTGGGCTGGATTTTATTCTGGCGGAATGCCTGGGAAGCGGACAAACCCGATCATTACTATTTGCCCTACCCGGGACATCCTTCTGAAAATGATTTCAGGCAATTTGTTGATATGCCTTTGATTTTAATGAGTAAAGACATTTTTGAGAAATGATTTTATTATAACCCAGATTGTTTAATCTTGAAAAATTAGAAATTATGAAAAGAAAACTCTACAGAAGTATGATTTTAACATTGTCAACAACCCTGTTGGCTGTAAATGTAAACGCTCAGTTTGCCGGTGGTACCGGAACAGAGGAAGATCCGTACATTATCCAAACGGCAGAACAATTGAACGAAGTCCGTAATTATTTGGATGGTAATAGTTTTCAGTTGGGTAACGATATCGATTTAACTGATTACCTTACTGCTAATTCTGCCGAAAACGGTTGGTTACCTATCGGAAATGATCCGGAAAGTGGTATTTCAGGAACATTTGATGGCAACGGACACGTCATATCCGGTTTTTACATCAATCGTCCTGATCTTACCAATGTCGGGCTATTCGGATCGGTAAAGTCAAGCAAGTTATTCAGTGTAAGGAACTTAGGACTTATTATAACTGAAGGGAAAGAAGTAAAAGGGTTGGACAATGTAGCCGGAATCATAGGGCAAGTTCCTTATACTGGTCAAACAATTAAAATAACCGAGTGCTTTGTCATTGGAAATATTACAGCTGTAGGTAATGGTGCCGTTTCCGGATCAGCTACAGGAAATGCAGCTCCTTTTATTGCTATGACCTCTGCATTAGGACGTGTAGAGCTACTAAATTGCTATGCTGTTGGTAAGGTATATGGTTTTGCAAAAGCAGGAGGATTGGTAGGACAAGGATATAGAGGAATAAAGATTGAATCATCGTATTCTACTTGTGCAGTAGAAGCCGGTACCAATAAAGTACAGTCAAAAGCCGGAGGCCTTATCGGTGAATGTGGTTTTCCTAACGGAAATGCTATTCGTCATGATATACTTTATTCAATTGCATTGAATCCATCTGTTAAAGCACCTAATGCTGCAGAGGATAATATTGGACGCTTGGTGGGATATGAAAAACCGGATAACCCGGGTAAATATAATTATGAGGTTGCTTATGCCTGGGCGGATATGCTTGTGAATGATGCAATTGTAACTAACGGGTTGGAAACGAACAAAAATGGATTGAACCAGACCTCTAATGATGTAATTAAAGAAGTACTTTATTTTGGTGACAACATGAATGATTTTCTGTTTTGGGACCCGGCTGTTTGGTCAATGGGTAACGGGAATTATCAGCTGCCTATATTAAAGGCTTTTACAGCCGAAAAACAGCCAAATTCCAAAGTCGCTCATTTACCGGAGAGCACTGGTACCGGTTTTATAATGACAGATTCCGGACAGTTATCTGTATATCCGTCTGTAGCGAAAGATAAAATTACAATCGCTAACAAAGAATCCGGAACAGAAGTTTCGATCTATGATCAGGTAGGTAAATTGGTGTTGACAAGTTCTGATTCGGAAATTAATATATCCACATTAAATACTGGCTTATACTTGTTAAACATACAAGGTAAAGTGATGAAATTCATTAAAGAATAATCACTGGTATATTATCAGTTAAAGAACTAATAGTGGAAAATATCATCTATCGGCTTTCAATAATAAATCCGTATTATTTATTCGTTTGCATGTAGTAAATAAAATTCCATTATTAGCTCTTTTTTTAATCTAAAAAAATAAAATGACATGATCAAATATGTAAAAATTGGAATCCTTGATATTATGAAAAACAGAAGGCGGTTCATTCTATTTATCTCCATATTAATGTCTGTATCATCTGTATTTGGGCAGGCAATGAAAACACTTACTGGAGCCGTAACTGATTTATCAGGAGAACCATTGATTGGAGTAAGCATTGTCATAAAAGGAACTACTAACGGTACGGTGACCGATATTGATGGAAAATACTCATTAAATATACCCAGTGAAAATAAAAAGGCTACTTTGATTTTTACTTATGTCGGATATTTAAAGCAAGAAGTTCTTGTTGCCGGAAAAAACACATTGAATGTTGTCATGAAAGAGGACGACAAACTGCTTGATGAAGTAGTAGTGGTGGGGTACGGTGTACAAAAACGAGTGAACATGACCGGTTCGGTATCTTCGATAAAAAGTGAAAAGATGACAACTATGCCGGTTGCTAATGTATCGAATGCATTGGGAGGTCGGGTTTCTGGATTGGTCACTCAACAAGCTACTGGTGAACCGGGGAATGATGCCTCAACTTTGTATCTTCGTGGAAATAAAAATCCACTCGTGCTGGTCGATGGTATTGAAAGCGAGTACAATATGATCAACATGGAAGAAGTAGAGTCGGTCACATTGCTGAAAGATGCATCGGCAGTTGCTCCTTACGGCTTAAAAGGAGCCAATGGCGTGGTACTGATTACTACCAAACGTGGGGGGAATTCACAGGGAAAAATTTCATTCAGTTATAACGGTGAGTTCGGGTGGCAAAAACCTACCAATACGCCCGAATTTATGAGTGCGGCCGATGGATTACGCCTTAAAAAACTGGCATATGAGATGGATGGCATGAATGACGAAGCCAATGCCATTACCGATGAAATTCTGGCAGCACACGAAGCAGATACAGACGCTTATCCTAATACCGATTGGGTGAAAAATTACATGAATACCTCAAATAGTCAGAAACATAATATTGTACTTCAAGGGGGAAATGATATCATAAAAGCTTATGTTGCGTTGGGCTACATGAAACAGGGTAGTATGTTCAGTGACGATCAGTACTATCGTCGTTATAATGTACGTGCTAACCTCGATTTAAAACCTACTAAGACTACCACAGTTTCTGCTGATTTGGGTTTTGTATATGACCGCAAAAGAACCAACGCATCCTCTGCAGAAGCAGCCATGACAAATATTTACCGTGCGAAAGCTACGGAAGCAGATGTATACAGCAACGGATTACCCGCTTTTCAGTCGTCCATTGGCGGTAGTCTGTACCAAACTATTTATGGCGGCGGAGATAAACGTAATGAGAACAACTATCAGAATTTAAGTTTTTCTATCAACCAGGAACTCCCTTTCATCAAAGGTTTGTCTGTAAAGGGGCTATTTAATATGAACCGCAAAGACGCAAACAGTAAAAATTGGACTTATCCTTATGAGTATTACGTATATGACGCTGCCAATGACAAATACAACAAATCCGAATTACAGTCTGATGAAGAATTGTCACAGTCTACAAAAATAAATGCTTATTATACTGTTCAGGCATATCTCAATTATGCTAATTCATTCGGTAAACATAATCTTTCCGGTTTGTTTGTTTATGAACGTCGGTGGGGGGGGACAAAAGTAAATTATAGTGCTCGTCGTACCCGGTTTGATGTGCTTATACCGGAACTGAATATGGGATCTAAAGATAATCAATATAACTCCGGAACCTCTTCGGCTGAGGCACAAGACGGTTTTGTCTTTCGGGTCAATTACGATTTCGCCCAGAAGTATCTCGTAGAATTGGCCGGTCGTTATGATCGTACCTATCAATATGCTCCTGATCGTCGTGCTGCGTTCTTTCCTTCCATCTCATTGGGATGGCGTATTTCCGAAGAAGCATTTCTGAAAGACGTCCGTTGTATCGATAACTTGAAAATTCGTGCATCTTATGGTAAATCCGGAAATCCGGTTGGTAACCCATTTCAATGGAGTCCCACCTATACAGTGGGTAGTGGCTATGTATGGGGAATCGGTACTCCATCTACTGTTTCAGGTTTGTATGAAAGCGCAGAAGCGAACCCTCATCTGACCTGGGAAACGGTACTGAAAGCCAATATCGGTTTTGACCTTTCAATGTGGAATGGATTATTGGGAGTGGAAATGGATGTATACCGTGATTTACGACGGGATAAGATTATTGTCCCTACGGATGACTTCCCAACAGAATATGGAATCAAGCCATCTCAATATAATGCCGGAAAAGAAGAGCGTTATGGGGTTGACCTTACCGTAACCAACCATACGGAAATCAACCGTAACTTCTCTATCGACAATTCTTTGGTATTCGGGTTCTCCCGGGATAAACAAGTTGATATAGCAGAATCAATGGGTACTTACAGTATTCCACGTTTCCGCCGGACTGGTAAATCCGCATCGCAATTAAGAGGTTATATTGCTGAGGGATTATTCAGCAGTCAGGCAGAAATTGACAGTTGGGCATATCAGAGCGCTTCGACTCGTCCTGGTGATATCAAGTACCGCGATATCAATGGCGATGGTAAAATAGACAATGAAGATGAGACGATCATCGGTCGTACCCGTGTACCGGAAATTATGTACGGATATACCTTTAGTGCGAAATACAAGAACTTTGATGTCAGTCTGTTTTTGCAAGGTACAGGACATTCGGACTTCTACATGGGACAAGATGCAAAAGGCTCTTCCGACCGGGGAGTTCGTTTTCCGTTTAAAAATGATAAACCCCGAAAGGATCATATCAATTCGTGGACTGTAGATAATCCTGACCCCAATGCTAAATATCCACGCTTATCTACCATTGAAGGTATGAACTATGTGACTTCTTCTTTCTGGGTTGTAAATACAGCTTATTTGAAACTGAAGTCTCTCGAATTGGGATATAATCTCGAACAGCGTCTGCTTAAGAAAATTCGGGTGGATAACATGCGTATATACTTAAATTTTTACAATTTATGGACTATTTATTCTTCCATGCCAAAAGACTTCGATGTTGAAAACCAAAATTATAATGCCTATCCACAACAGTTTGTAACCTCTTTGGGTGTCAATATCACATTTTAATAAAAAGGAATTATGAAAAAGATAATAAAATTTGCTACTGTCGGAATAATCCTTACATTCTTCAGTTCATGTACAGACTTCATGGATATCGAATCAAGGACATCCATCACCGACGAAGCTGTGTGGTCGAGCAAATCGGCTACGGGACTATACATTAATGAGACTTACCACAGAACTCTTGATGGGCCTTTGTATTGTATGACCAAAGGTATCAGAGACTGGTATTCTTTCGATCATGCTTGGACTGATGATATGGGAATTTCTGGATTTATTTCATTGTCTGAATTTAGTTTTACTGCTGCAACAATTCCTCAGCCGATTAGAGGCAGATGGGATGTTTTATACGAAAACATACGCAGAACCAATCTTGGATTGGAAAAGATAAAAATATCGGAAGTACTGGATGATATCGAAAAAGAACGATTCTTAGGAGATATGTATTTTCTGCGTGCATTAAATTATTTCGAACTGTGGCGTTTCTGGGGAGGTGTACCACTGATAAAGAAAGCATTGAATAAAGATGTAGACGATATATACTATCCGAGAAGTTCATCAGAAGAAACTTTGAGTTTGATTATAGAGGATTTTAAGGAAGCTGCAAAACGCTTACCTAAACGTTCAGAACTTCCGGCTGCTGAATACGGTCGGGCAACCAGAGGGGCAGCCGTAGGCTTTCAGGCCATTGCCTATCTCCATGCTGCGGGTGTAATTGACGCGAAATATTATGAAGATGCTGCAAATACAGCTGATATATTGATAAGCGGTGAGCTAAAAGGTGAATATAGTCTGTTCCGTGAAAATGACGGAGACCCTACGGAGAAATCTACTCCCCGAAAGTTAAGTAAAAAAGCGGAGAATTTTGCCAATCTTTTTTTGGAAGCATATGAGGGTAATGAAGAGGTGCTTTTTGACGTCCAATATAAAAATCCCGATCGTAATCAGCAAGGTTATCAAACCATTGCGGCTCCCGGATATCCGGGTATAGGCAGTGACTATGGTTGGGGATGCTCCAACCCTTCGCAAATGTTGGTTGATGCTTTTGAGATGCAGGACGGTACCTCTTTCGACTGGAATAATACTGAACAGTCTGCACATCCGTATGAAAACCGGGATGCCCGTTTCTATGCTTCTATCCTCTACGACGGAGTTGTATGGAAAGATTCTACACTCTCACTGAGTACTAACCGGTATGTATGGGACGAAAACAATCGTAGAAAATGGAAAAATGTATCTGACAATCTTCCTAATGGAATGTATTGTTCGAAAGTGGAGTCTACCAAGACCGGTTATTTTATTCGTAAACATCAAAATGAAGAGGTTAGTTGTGGAACTAAAAACCGGTATTTGAATATGGACGGTGAAGGCGGAAACCTGATTGTACTGCGTTATGCCGAAATTTTATTAACCTATGCCGAAGCGAAAAATGAAGTATCCGGCCCGGATCAGTCCGTATTTGATGCCATCAATGCTGTACGACGTCGTGCCGGACAACCGGAAATCTCCGGTTTGGGACAAAACGAACTTCGTGAACGCATCCGTAACGAACGCCGTGTGGAATTGGCTTTCGAAAACAAAAGGTATTTCGATATTCTACGATGGAGAGCAGGCGATAAGTATCTGACAGGCCCTTTTTACAAGATGGAAATTGTTTACCAAGAGCCTCCTGAAAAAGTACCGACTTCGATCTCTGTACCCGTATACAATCCTCGTTCCGTGTACTTCGAAAGAACTTTCGACTCACAAAAGAATTATTTGTTACCCATACCGCAACATGCAATAAACCGGAATCCTAAGTTAGTAGGACATCAGAATCCGGGATGGTAATAGCCAACGAATAAATAAAGAAAAAGTCATGAAAAAATTAGTTTATATAGTATTTTTTGTTTCGTTCGTTGTAACGACAGCCTGTTCAAAAATCGATTATCAAATAAATGAGGCATATGAAACTGCCGAAATAACAGGTATCACTCTGTATGCAGTAAGTGACAAGCCGGTTAATGTTGTTGAATCTTTTGAGATTGATATAGAAAATGCATTGGTACAGGCTTTTGTTCCCCAAGGAACCGATTTGACCCAGTTAAGATTGGTGCTGACAATATCTACCGGAGCTACCGTAACTCCCAGTGTGAATGGATTTATCGATTTGAGTGTGCCCAAAGAGTATACTGTTACATCCCCAAACGGTCTGGTTAAAAAAGACTGGACGATTGATGTGGACGTTGTTCAGAGTGAATAGTCGATAAACGATAAAGAAAAAGTATTTAGATGAAATAATAATATAAAAGATAAATTATAAAAGAAATTCTATAAATGAAAAGGAGTTTATTGACACTTATTGCCTTTTGTTGTACGTTAAGTATGTTCTCCTATACAGTTGATATAACCACATTAGGTGCCAAAGGCGACGGAACTACTAATAATACAGCTCTTATACAGAAAGCCATAGACGATTGTTCGGCACATAACGGAGGAACGGTAAATGTTCCTCCCGGACAGTTTCTGACCGGAACACTCTTTATAAAATCCAATGTGAATTTACATCTTGACTTTGGTGCAGAACTTTTGGGTAGTACTGATTTGGATTCGTATCATAAAGCTTTTCCCGGTTTGAAAGGAAAAGAAACACCCGCTATTATTTTTGCACGTGAAGCCAGTAACATTGCCATAACCGGATTTGGTACGATTAACGGTCAAGGTGCACATCCGAACTTTCAGCACGGCAATGACTCTAAAGGAGGTCCAAAACGCCCTAAAATCATCTATTTTATTGGCTGTAAAAATGTCCGGGTACAAGACGTAACTTTAAGAAATTCTGCTTATTGGACACAAGATTATGAGAAGTGTGATGGGGTTGTCATACGCGGAGTTAAGGTCTATAGTCATGTTAACTGGAATAATGACGGTCTTGATATCGATAGTCGTAACGTGGTGATATCGGATTGTTATATTGATTGTGACGATGATGCATTATGTCTGAAAAGTGATACTGATACTCCATGTGAAAACGTCACAGTTACAAATTGTGTGTTGAAATCAAATTGTAATGCAATAAAATTCGGTACATCTTCGTACAGCGGGTTTAAGAATATTACAATTTTAAATTGCACGATAGATAGAGCTTCAGAAGACCACATCCGTCAGTGGTATAATAACTATCCATGGATCGGTACCACCTGGAAAACTGCTGTGGCAGGTATTGCATTGGAGTCGGTGGATGGAGGGATTATTGAAAACATTTCTATCTCGAACATTGTCATACGAGGTGTACAGACTCCCTTATTTATTCGCCTGGGTGATCGGAAAAGAACTTTCAGCAAACAGATGAGCCGAATTAACGATGTAATGATAAGCCATATTGTTGCCCGTAGTGAAGGAAAGGTAGCCTGTTCCATAACGGGAGTTCCCGGAGGTGATGTTAAAAACGTTATCATCAATGATGTTATCCTTATTACTGATGCTGAAGTTACCAAAGCGGAGATAAATACTGAAGTTCCGGAGGTAATTGATAAGTACCCTGAAAACAGAATGTTCGGTACGATTTTGCCGGCTTCAGGTTTTTACTTACGCCATGTTGATGGTATTACTTTCAATAATGTTAGAATGTCTACCTTGAAACGGGATGAACGCTCTATGTTTTATCTGGATGATGTGAAAAATTTCATTCAAAAGGACTGTACGTTCAATAATTCTCAAGTGACAATAAAGAAGAAATAATGGTTGAACTTTAAAAGTTTGAATAATATGAAAACAATAGAAAAAAAAGGGCTTCTGAGGTATTGGAGTCTTGTCTTCATCCTTTGTACAAGTCTGTCGCTTCATGCTTCGAACAGCAGTTTTACTTCTGGTGCGGGAACAGCTGAAGATCCGTTTATTATTAATACGGCTGAGGAACTGAATCAAATGAGAGATCATTTGAATGCGTATTATAAATTGGGAGCAGACATTGACTTGGCTGCATGGATTGCGAATAACTCTCCGGAGATCGGATGGCAGCCAATTGGTACGTTAGCCGCCCCTTTTACTGGAAATATAGATGGAAACGGACATGTTATTGAAAATCTTTGGATAAGTATGAATGCCGAAAATGTCGGTTTTTTTGGAGTGATTGGTGGCGATGTAACTATAAAAAGGTTGGGAATAGTGGTTGCAGACGGTAAAAGAATTACAGGAAACAGTAATGTGGGAATCCTTGCGGGGCTTTCTACGAATGTGGGAGGTATTAAGCAAACTTTTATAAAAGAGGTATACGTCGCCGGAAATGTTGAATCCAAAGGTACTTTAGTAGGAGGAATCATTGGAAGAAATAATAATCAGAACATTATCATTACTAACTGCTATGCCAAAGGTAACGTGTTTGCTACAGCCGATGGAGTAGGTGGTATTATGGGAAGTACGTATGGGGGATGTACTACATTAATAGACAAATGTTATGCTTTAAATAATATTCAAGTAGATGGAGGAGGATCTACTGGTGGTATAATGGGTACTGCTAGTGTATCTGATGCGGCTATCGGACAAATGAATGCTACCATATCCAATTGTGTCGCAATCAATAAATCAATTACCGTACGGGATGCAACTCCCAGTCGTATTTTTGCATGGGCTAAGCAGGATAAAATAACGCTTATGGCTAATTTGGCCTTTTCGGGTTGTACTATTAACGGGGCTCCTTTCTCCAGTACCGATATTAATGGCAGAAACGGACAAGATAAAGATGCTGATGAACTTGCTATGCAGAACACCTATAACGGTTGGGATTTTGAATCTGTTTGGACAATGGGAAATGGGGCTTATCAGCTTCCGGTCTTGAAGTTAATTTCACTGACTTTGCAACCCGTCGATGAATATAATTTGGGAATAGAATCTGATAACCCTTTTGTTGATTTGGTACCAAAAGGAGGAGAGCTGAATGTAGTGGAGTCCTGTGGAATATCGAATAACGGACGCGAGGATGTGACCGATCTGTTACAACAAGCCATCGATGCGTGTTCTATAAAAAAAGCAACAGTAGTAGTGCCTAAAGGGCGTTACCTGATTCGTCCTATTTTCCTTCGTTCCAATATGAGGTTGCATCTTGAAGAAGGAGCACAATTATTGGGAAGTCGTACTATTCAGGATTATCGTAATGCATTTCCCGAAGCAGGAGCCATTGAAACCAGCGCTTTGGTATTTGGAAAGAATATTGAAAACGTGAAGGTGACTGGTACCGGAATAATTGACGGACGTGGGAATGCACCTGATTTTCAGTTTGGAAACGGAAAAGGAGACCGGCCTAAGGTTCTTCATCTGGTTAATTGCAGAGACGTTGTGGTAGAGAATGTAACCCTTCAAAATTCCGCTTTCTGGACGGCGCATTTTTTATTGTGTGACGGGGTGAAGATCAAAGGAGTGAAGGTTTACAGCCATTCAAACTGGAATAATGACGGTTTGGATATTGATTCCAGAAATGTGGAAATTGAAGATTGCTATATTGATTGCGATGATGATGGTATATGCATGAAAAGTGACCGGGGAATTCCGGTAGAAAACGTGATTGTAAAGAACTGTACCATTCGTACCAATTGCAATGCCATTAAATTGGGTACTGCCGGAAAAGCCGGATTTAAGAATGTTAGTTATACCGATTGTGTGATAGAAAAAGCCAGTGAAGATAATTTCCGTAAACATTACGAGAAACTTACCTGGTGTGGTATTACTCTACAGGGGCCATCAACTATCTCTGGTATAGCTTTGGAGTCGGTAAATGGGGGGGTATTAGATGATGTAAGGATTTCAAATATACGGATGAAAGATGTGCATACAGCTATTTTCCTCCGATTGGGAAAACGTGATGGCTCCCCACGAATGAGCGAACTAAAGAATGTTGTCATTTCAGACATCAAAGCTACTTGTGTGAGCAAGGTAGCAAGCTCTATTGTTGGTGTACCAGGAGGTATTATTGATAATGTATTCATTAAAAATGTAGAAATAACTTTGCCCGGTGGCGGCACAATAAATGATGCCAATGCGAATGTGCCTGAGATGATCAACGGTTATCCGGAGTCGAATATGTTCAGTACTCCCTTGCCGGCTTATGGATTTTATGTACGACATGCCAACAATGTCAAATTTGAAAATGTCAGCTTTAAATTGAACGGAACAGATGCCCGTCCGGATTATATATTCGATGATGTGACGGGAGAAGAAATTACCGGTTTATCGCCTGTTGTCGACGGTAAAGATTTCCGGATCACACTCGAGGAAGGATCTTTAAAGATACAACCCAAAGCAGGGAGCTTTATAAATATTGACGTCATTGATATATCTGGAAAAACGGTTTGTTCTGCAATAGATGGTAAAAATGCTATAAACGGTATTATCACAATTAGTTTGCCGGAACGTGGTATCTTTTTAGTATCTATCCGTACAGATAAAGGAAGATTCGTACGTAAGGTTATTAACCTGTAATTTGTCTGAAAAATAAGATAGTAAATATCTTTATAAGTTCCCATGAGGACATTATGTGACATCGGTTTCTCATGGGAATTCAATTTATGATTAAATACCATATGGATTAGAAAGTAAACTATATCGGAAAACGGGGTAAAATAATCTGATAATATTGATCTGCTTTTAGAACTAATATGGTATTTCTATATTCTTGATTTTAAATCAACTATTTATGAGAAAATTAATTTTAGTATTAGGTATTATTCTTTCTTGTCAGTTTGCTTTTGGAAATGAGATAGGAAGGCAAAAAATTAATATCAATGCCAGTTGGAAGTTCCAAAGTAAAATATTGTCGAATAATCCGGCATTTGTCGATTTTGATGATAAATCTTGGAGTATTATAAATATTCCACATACGTGGAATAACACTGATGCACAGGATGGTGGTAATAATTATTTGAGAACTGTAGGTTGGTATAGAAAATCATTACCATGGAACGATTCCTATAACGGTAAGAAATTATATATCGAGTTTTTGGGAGCTTGTCTACAAGCCGAATGCTTTGTAAATGGTAAATCGGCAGGAATTCATAAAGGTGGATATACTGCTTTTCGTTTTGATATTACTTCGCTGATGAAACCCGGAGAAAATATCATTGCAGTAAAGGTAGATAACCGTCATTCGGAAGAAATTATGCCGTTAGGTGGAGATTTTTCAGTATTAGGAGGTATCTATAGAAATGTATCTCTAATCGTAGTTGATCCGGTGCATGTTGATTTGATGGACAATGGTTCTTCCGGACTTTATCTAACTCCTGTCAATGTCAGTGAATCAAGTGCGGATTTGGAGATAAAAGCCCTTATATTTAATCATTCGTCAGAATCCAAGACGGTCATTATTAATGGGAAGTTAAGAAATCCGGATAGTTTTGAATCTATAGCGGATGTTTCTAAACCTACATTTGATGTAACTGCCATGTGTCCGGGTGGAAAAGTAATAAAATCATTGAACGAGTTGGTGACAATAGAACCGGGAAAATCATATCGGTTTGAAAAAAAGATAACCATTGAGAGACCTCATCTTTGGAATGGTAAGAAAGATCCTTATCGTTACCTTGTCGATTTAGAAATTGAAGAAAATGGAAATGTCATTGACATGGTTTCCGAATACGTAGGGTTTAGATATTATTCTGTAACAAAAGAGGGATTTTTTTTGAATGGTAAGTTATATCCTTTGCGTGGAGTTGGCAAGCATCAAGACAGGTATAATATGGGATATGCCGTTACTGATAAAGAGCAAAACGAAGATTTTGGAATGATATATGATATGGGGGCGAATGCTATTCGTCTTGCCCATTACCCGCACGATCCTTATATCTATGATCTGTGCGACCGTTATGGTTTGGCTGTATGGACCGAAATACCTCTTGTAGACCGTCCGGGAACGGCTGAGTCTTTCAATGAAGTGACCAAAGATCAATTGAGGGAGTTGATTCGTCAACGCTATAATTGTCCGTCGGTTTTCTTTTGGGGATTACAAAATGAGATCAGAGAACAACATGATACTCACATGAGAGTCCTGATGAAAGAGCTGAACGAATTGGCTCATGCGGAAGATCCTTCTCGCCTGACTGTCCAAGCTACCAACCACCATACCGCTAAAAATTGGGATTCGGATGTCTTCGCCTGGAATTATTATCCCGGATGGTATGTGCAAAATCCTCTATTCAGCGGTAAATTAGATAGCTTTAAAGATAGCGAATCAAGGCCTACAGCACTTTCAGAATATGGAGCTGGCGGAAGTATTTACCATCATGAGATAAATCCAGCAAAGCCAGTAACAAACGGGGGGGATTTTCATCCGGAGGAGTATCAAAATAAAGTTCACGAACAGGCTATCATTGATATCTCTACCCGAGATTTCGTATGGGGAACCTTTTTATGGAATATATTTGATTTTGCTTCAGACGCTCGAAAAGAGGGTGATCAACACGGAGTGAACGACAAAGGTTTGATCACTTATGATCGGAAAGTAAAAAAAGATAGTTATTATGCCTATAAGGCAAATTGGAGTAATGAACCATTTGTATATATCACCAGCAGAAGATATACAAACAGGAACGAAGAGGTTACTCCTATAAGCATTTATTCTAACTGTGAATCGGTGGAACTGTTCGTAAACGGAGAGTCTAAAGGGAAAATCGTATCAAAAGATGTTCGTTGCGGATTCTTTAAGTGGGATGGTATAATACTTTTGGCAAATACTGAGAATAAGATTAAGGTGGTAGGTACACAGGAGCAGAAAGAATATACTGACGAGGTTGTGTGGACTAAAATCGCCGGTACTACAACTACTTTGCAATCTGATAAGCTTGTTGTGGACAATGATAATAAGCGAATCATCTTTAAGGAAAATATTTCTGTTGAGCAAATCTATTCCTATTTACAAGCTCTTGACGGAGCTACGTTTATTGTCGTAGAGGCTGATGGCAAAACACCTGTTACAAAAGGAATGGTTAGTCTTGGAATGAAAATAGTTGTAACGTCTGAAGATAGCCAAAATAAAGCAACTTATGAATTTATTGCCGGACATATTGCACTAAAGAAAAATATCACAACAGATTCTGAACAGACGAACGAGGATAATTTAGCCTGTTATGCAGTAGATGGAGATTATAATACGCGCTGGGCGTCAAAAGACAAGAACCCTCATTGGCTTGAGATAGATTTAGGAAAAGAGTATGTCTTAAATAAAATTACAATTCATTGGTTTAATCCCAATGGAAGTAGAACTTATCAGTATCATATAAAGACTGCTGGTAATGAGAAAGAATTTGAGATAGAGGTAGACCGTTCAGGAAATACTCAACCAAATGCTGTATCTGATAATCTTCAAAATAAAAGTCGGTTTGTACGGGTGGAAGTTCTTGGAGGTAATGCCTCAACAGCTTATCCGTCTTTATATGAGATAGAAGTGTTGGGATGGACGATTGAATCAGAAGAATACGACATTGATTTTGAAAATCGTAAGATAAAGATTTTGAATACGAAAGAAAATGTACAAAACCTTACTACTGAAAAATTTTTAAGTAATATTTCTTTTGAAGGGAATCTGTCGTACGTTTTGAATAGTATGTCATATTTCATACAAGAGAATGATGAGCTTGTCATAACAGATTATTCAGGAAATAAGATGAAATTCAAATGTGTGTTTACAAACAATTTGACTTCTGTTAAAAATACAGATAGGAAGACTTTTCAAATAACCAGTCAGAATAATACACTAACAGTTAGACTGACGGATTTTATAGAACCTGTCACTTTAGAAATCAGGGATCTGCTTGGACATATGATTGTTACCGAAGAAATTTCAAATGGCTATACTTGTCGGTTGGACAACGGATTTTATTTGGTTAGTTTATCAAGCCCGCAACTAAGTAGTGAAACAGTTAAATGTTTAATTAAATAATGGTTTTATTCCAAAAATGAAATCAGGATATAATAATTCTTTTTGTTAATATATACTCAAACATTATGAAGAAATATTTATTATTGGCGTTTTTTGCTTGGGCAAACGCAGGAGTTTTTACGATGCAAGTAAGTGCATTCAGTGGTAATGGCAGCGGAAATGCTGAAAGTCCTTATCTGATAACGAAGGCAGTAGAACTGGACGAAGTACGGGATAACCTTACCGCCCATTACAGATTGATGAATAATATTGATTTAACAGACTGGATTACGCAAAATTCGCCAGTTAAAGGTTGGGAACCGATAAACGGATTTAAAGGCTCACTGGATGGAAACGGTTTTGTTATTTCAGGATTTTGGATCGAAAGACCGGAAACTGAAAATATCGGACTTTTCGGGAGTTTATCCGGAGGTACGATAAAAAGAATCGGTTTAGTTATTCCGGAGGATAAGAAGATTACAGGACTCAAAAATGTAGGAACTTTTGTAGGTCATACTCCTTATTCAACCACAGGGATAGTGATTGAAGAATGCTTTGTGAAAGGGGGTGTGGTTGAAGCAAAGAATTCGGCAGCCGGTGGTATTATGGGATATACTTCTACAACTACTGTGGTGACTATACGCAATTGTTATGTGGCAAATAAGATGATAATAGGTGCTGATGGTGCAGGTGGTTTGATTGGAACGGCCTATCGTGATGTAACGATGGAAAATTGTTATTGCACCAGTGTCGTTAAATCTACCAATAATGATAAATCTGCCGGTGGGCTTGTGGGAGGAACAAACGATGCTGGCAAGAATTATACAGTGAAAAATTCTGTTGCTTTAAATCCTGATATTATTTCTGCAAAATCGGCGGGACGTATCATTGGTTGGGTAAAAAACAGTTCAAAAACTTCATTCTCCGGAAATTTAGCTTTTGATGAAATGTTGATAGATGGTAAAGTTGTAACTGATGGTATGGAAAATAACAATAATGGTTTAGGGAAAACAAAAAAGGAACTAAATGAAGAATCTACTTATCTGGCCCTCGGTTGGAATTTTGATGTGGTTGATGGTGTATGGATGATGGGCAACGGAAAATATTCACTTCCGGTATTGAAAAATATTTCTGTAGATCAGCAACCGAAAGTGACTCCAGAACATTTATATATAGAAGGAATGACGAATGTAATAACCGAGAAAGAATCTTCTTTATTGATTTATCCGCGTGTAACAAAAGAGAAAATCACCATTACAAATAAGGCTTCGGCTTCAATGGTAACCATATATGATTTGACAGGTCGTATCATGCTGCAATCTGACATGTCTATTTTAGATATTTCGTCTTTCACCAATGGAATTTATTTGGTGAAAATCGAAAATGAGATAGTTAAAATTATCAAGAGATAGGTGTCGTTTTTAGTTTAACGTGGCTTCTATATAATTAGAATATTGTCAGCCGCCCGTCATTACTAAAATTTAGTTCAATGGCGGGTGTCTTGTTGAATAAAATATAATGTTTATATCGAACTAGCGCTATAATACGTAATGTTTTTGGAATTATTCTTTATTCTGTATAGAAAGTCAAATGTTTGCTATTATGAAGAAAGCTTTGTAATTCTCTAAATAAAGTGTTATGTTTATGAAATATCTATTGAATATTACTTCGTGTAGGTCACTTTTTTTTCTCTTCGTAATGTGTTACTGTGTATCCGGATTTTCTCAAGAGGTGAATGTACCGATCCAATTGCGCTGTGATTTGTTGTTACAGACTGATTATCAGTCTGTGCACGGATTCGCTGTTCCGACGGAATGGAAAGCTGCTATGTCAGGCAAGCATGAGTGCGTGAGAATTCTTACACAGACCCCTTCTTTTGGCTGGAATATCCCTTGTTGTGAGTCGGGAGCGACGATGCAGACGGCTTATCAGATTATAGTGGCAAGTACAGAAGCAAAGTTGAAGGAAAACAAAGGGGATGTATGGGATTCCGGGAAGGTGGAGAGCACACAGTCATCCGGTATAATCTATGATGGAAAGCCTCTTGTCGGCAATCATCTTTATTTTTGGAAAGTAAAGATATGGGATGAGAAGCAAACGGAAAGCTCCTATTCTGATGTAGCTGTCTTCTTGACAGATAAGGAATTACAGAAACATGCGACTGCACGGTATCCTCTTCAAAAACAACAGGAAATGCCTGTTTATATCCAAAATGTGAAAAACAAAGTATTGGTGGCGGATTTTGGTAAGGCAGCCTTCTGTGGGCAACTTTATCTGACTCTGACTTCAGATAGCGGTCAGGATACAGTACTTGTACATACCGGAGAAGCGATGACATCAGAAGGGTGTGTAAACAGAAAACCCGGTGGTAATATTCGATATGGTAGATATCGTATTCCCTTACGTTCCGGAACTCATACTTATCAGATTCAGTTTCGTCACAGTGGCGGTGGCATTAAGATGCCTGATTATATAGGCGAAGTGGTTCCTTTCCGTTATGTGGAACTGGAAAACTATCAGGGTAGTGCCGATAAAACCTTGTTGGTACGCAATGCTGTGTACTATCCTTATAATGATGAGGCTTCCTATTTTGAATGTTCGGATAACATTTTGAATCAGGTATGGGAATTATGTAAATACAGTGTAAAGGCAACTTCTTTCACAGGGCAATTTATCGATGGGGATCGCGAACGATTGCCTTATGAAGGAGATAATTATATCGGGCAACTGACAGCTTATTGCGTTGACGATGAATATAATTTGCCACGTTATTCACATGAGTACTCTATTACCCATCCTACCTGGCCTACAGAATGGATTCAGATTTCTGTAATGACGGCATGGTTGGATTATCTTTATACCGGTGATTTGCGTTCTATCCGTTATTATTATGATGATTTGAAAGCCAAATGCCTGATGGATTTTGAGACAGAAAATGGTTTGATTGTTGTATCGGGCACAGAAAAACAGAAGAATCCGCAAATAATGGCAAAGATACATCATAAAAAAAGTATTAAGGATATTATTGACTGGCCGGTGACAGAACGCGATGGATTTGTTGTAGATAATGCCTGCAAATCAGTTATTAACGCATATTATTATCGTGATTTAGTATTAATGTCAAAAATGGCAAGGGCATTGGGTAATGAAGAGGATGAACTCTTTTACAGAAAGAAAGCGGCACGTGTGAAAAAGAGTTTCCAACGCCTGTTCTGGGACAGGAAAAACAAACGTTATCGGGACAGTGATAATACAGAACACGCTTCTTTACATGCCAATATTTTCCCATTGGCTTTCGGATTAGTAGATGAAAAGGATAAGGCGCCTGTTATGAAATATATTCGCAGTAAGGGAATGGCTTGCAGTGTGTATGCTGCACAATTTCTGCTGGAAGCAGTATATGGGGCGGAAGATGGAAATTATGGACTTTCATTGATGCATTCTACCGATGACAGAAGTTGGTATAATATGATTCGTGAGGGGAGTACAGTATCGATGGAAGCATGGGGAAATAAATATAAAGGTAATCAAGATTGGAACCATATTTGGGGAGCTGCTCCCGGTAATATTATTATGCGGGAATTAATAGGAGTAAAACCGGTTTCTCCGGGCTGGAACAAGTTTCAGATTAAACCTCAATTGGGAGAGTTGAAATGGGCGAAAGCTAAAGTACCTACTATTAAAGGGGCAGTAACGGTGGAGTATAATCAGACTGGTGAAACTTTTTTAATGAAGGTAAGAGTACCCGGAAATACTGAAGCGGAAGTGATTCTTCTGGCAAAAAAAGATATAAATAAAGTAAATGTTAACGGACAGTTGGTAAAAACGATATTAAAAGACGGAAAGGTATTTTTGCCGGTATTAAGAAGTGGTGTTTATCATATAGTCTTGAATTGATATTTTTTATTTATACGGATTGATAATTAAATGTATAAAGGAACAATAATGTTCTAAAAAATACATATTAGGCGAAAACAGATACATTTTTTGGTAAATGGTGTATGCTTTTGGGATCGTGTATTTGGGAAGTATACATCTTTTGTGGATTTATTTACTCTTCTCTTTTTTGTTATCAATAGTGCAAAAATAGTATAATATACTGCAAGTGTTGGTATGTTACATTTATGGCGAGATTAGGCATGTTCGTTTGAGGGGGTACGGCATATATTTGTAACAGAAAATAATTCTCTTTTTCAGTTATTTTTAAGGTGAAAATATTTGTTCAGGTGAATTTTTGTTTATTAAATCTTTAATATTATGTATATGAAAAAACATCCTCCTTGATTTGAAATCCGGATAGGTAGAAAAGAATCTTATTATTATCTCTTTTTTAATTTGTAACTATTACTATTTCATTATTAATCAACACACAATTATGCAAAAAACACTTGATGCTCAAAAAAAAGTGACTTGCAGGCATTGTTGGCCTAAAGGTATTATGCCACTTTCTAAAAAGTCAGTTTTAATGGCTACTGTTTTGTCGTTCGGATTGGCAATGACTGTCGAAGCCTATGCATTGGACGAAACTTTTTACTCCGTATCAACACCGGAGTCGTATGCAACACCACAAGCTACATTTACTGTAAAGGGAAGGGTTAGTGATTCAGAAGGAAATGGAATTCCCGGTGCTACTGTGAGGGTAAAAGGTACTCAAAAAGGAACGGCAACTGATCTGGACGGAAATTACTCATTAACGGGGGTTGCACAAGGCGCTGTCTTGGAGTTCTCATTCATTGGTTATGTTTCAGCGGAGAAAGTCGTTAAAGATAAAACGATTAATATTATTTTATATGAAGATTCCCGCACATTGGACGAAGTAGAAGTGGTTGCTTTTGGTACTCAGAAGAAAGAGAGTGTAATCGGTGCAATCAGTACACTGAAGGTTTCTGAACTGAAAGTACCGACCAGTAATTTGACGAATGCGCTTGCAGGGCGTGTAGCCGGAGTGATTTCTTATCAACGTACGGGTGAACCTGGAGTAGATGACTCAAATTTCTTTGTACGTGGAGTTACTTCGTTCGGATACGCCAAATCGCCCTTAATATTAATTGATAATATAGAGGTAAGTACTGCAGATTTGTCGCGTTTACAACCGGACGACATTGAAAGCTTTTCTATCATGAAGGATGCTACGGCAACAGCTTTGTATGGATCACGTGGTGCCAATGGAGTTATTCTGGTAAAAACGAAAGAAGGACAGGCCGGTACCATGAAACTAAATTTACGTGTTGAGAATTCGATCTCAACTCCTACTAAAATGCTGGAACTGGCAGATCCTATAACTTATATGAAATTGCACAATGAGGCTATCCTGACCCGTGATCCTTTGCATGCATTGTTATATTCGGAAGATAAAATTGACAATACGGTTCCGGGACATCCAACTGCCATTTATCCTGTAACGGACTGGAGAAAGGAGCTGCTGAAGAACTATACGATGAACCAGCGTGTAAACCTGAATATCAGCGGTGGTGGTAGTGTGGTTAATTATTATGTAGCCGGCTCGTTCAGTCAGGACAATGGTATACTGAAAGTAGATAAAGCCAACAATTTCAACAATAATATTAAGATACGTAATTATTCGCTGCGTTCTAATGTAAATATCAAGCTAACTAAAACAACTAAGTTGATGGTTCGCATGAACGGTTCATTTGAGGACTATAATGGTCCGTTGAATGGCGGTTCTGATTTGTATGGAAAAATAATGCAGACCAATCCTGTGTTATTCCCGGCTACTTATGAGAAAGATGCTGATCATGCCTATCTGAAACACATTATGTTCGGTAATTATGGTGATGGCAAATATATCAATCCGTATGCAGAACTGGTTAAGGGATACAAAGAGTCCGGACGAGATAAGATGGAAGCACAGTTTGAATTACATCAGGATCTGGATTTTGTGACAAAGGGATTGAAGTTACGTGGATTGTTCAATACTTCCCGTTTGGCTACCTATTCTACCAGTCGTCAATACAAACCGTTCTACTATAAGTTGGGACAGTACAATTATATGGATCAGACTTATATGGTGGATATTATTAATCCGGACGGAGGTACTGAGTATTTGGACTTTGGCAAGGGTGAAAAGACTGTTCAGGCTAATATGTATATGGAAGCGGCTCTAACTTATAACCGCGAATTTGGAAAACATGGAGTGGGTGGACTGGTAGTTATGCAATTGCTTAATAATCAGCAACCTAATGCTGAAACTCTTCAGACTACATTGCCCAAACGCAATGTCGGTCTTTCCGGACGTCTCACTTACTCATATGATAATCGTTATTTTATAGAGGGAAACTTTGGTTATAATGGCTCCGAACGTTTTGATAAAAGTCAGCGCTGGGGATTCTTCCCGTCTGCAGGTGTTGCTTATGTAATTTCTAATGAAAAATTCTTCCAGCCGGTGACTCCGTATATTCAGAATTTGAAACTTCGTGCCTCTTATGGTTTGGTTGGTAATGATAATATTGCAAAAGATACAGACCGTTTTCTTTATTTATCCGAAATTAATATGAACAACAGTGGTTCCGGAGCAAGTTTCGGTTATAATGAGGGAGCCTATCGTCGGAACGGAATTTCGGTAAGTAGGTATGCTGATCCTAATATCACTTGGGAGATTGCCAAGAAAACAAACTTTGCTTTGGAAATGACCGTTCTGGATGCTCTGAATATTACTGCGGAATATTATATGGAGAATCGCTCTAATATATTCCAGGAGAGAAAAGATATACCTAAAACAATGGGACTTTGGGTAACTCCAAAAGCCAATCTTGGTAAGGCGAAATCTCATGGAGTAGACCTCTCGATGGATTATAATAAATACTTTAGTAATAAAACCTGGTTGCAATTGCGGGCTAACTTTACTTATGCTACTAATGAGTATGTAGAATATGAGGAACTGGATTATCCGAATGCTCCGTGGAAAAAGCATGTAGGTAATTCTATCGGTCAGCAATGGGGATATATCGCCGAAGGATTGTTTGTAGATGAGGAAGAAGTTAAGAACTCTCCGGTTCAGTTTGGAGAGTATGGTGCAGGTGACATCAAATACCGCGATGTGAATGGAGACGGTATCATTTCGGAACTCGATGAGGTACCTATCGGATATCCTACCGATCCGGAGATTGTGTATGGTTTTGGAGCTTCTTACGGATTTAAGAACTTTGATATTTCCGTATTCTTCCAAGGATTGGCAAGAGAATCATTCTGGATTGATTATGGTAAGGTTTCTCCTTTCTTTGACGATCCGTCAACCGGTGTTCGCGAAAATAATCAGTTAGCAAAGTTTATTGCAGACGATCATTGGTCGGAGAACAATCGTAATATTTATGCTGTATGGCCTCGTCTGGCTGACAGTTCTATTGAAAATAATGCAAAGAGAAGTACCTGGTTTATGCGTGATGGATCTTTCCTGCGTGTTAAGCAAGTGGAAATAGGTTACACATTGCCACAAAACTTAATCCGTAAGGCCGGATTGAAGAACCTGCGTGTGTATTTCACCGGAAACAATCTGTTCTGCTTCAGTAAATTTAAAGAATGGGATGTCGAACAAGCTGGTGACGGGTTGAAATATCCGGTACAGAGAATATATAATATTGGTCTGAATCTGACCTTCTAATAAAAAGAATGATACAATGAAAAAGCTAAATATATTATTATTAGCAGCATCGCTGTCATTGGGATCTTGTAATAATTATCTGGATATTGTACCCGATAATATTGCTACAATAGACAATGCTTTTACAATGCGTACCGAAGCGGAGAAATTCCTCTTTACTTGTTATAACTATATGCCAGCCCATGGCTCTAAAAGTGATCCGGGCTTTTTGGGCGGTGATGAATTTGTTTTCACAACTTATCATCGTGATAATTCCAACGTGAAACCTGCCTGGTATCTTTCACATGGAATGCAACGTTCCAGTGACCCTTATTTTAATTATTGGAATGGAGCACAGGAAGGGAAGAATCTGTATCGTGGTTTGAGGGATTGTAATATTTTCCTGGAGAATATTGGTAAGGTGCCTGATATGGATGTATCGGAAAAAGAACGTTGGATCTGTGAAGTGAAATTTCTGAAAGCATACTATCATTATTGGTTGGTACGTATGTATGGGCCGATTCCTTTGGTGAAGGAAAATATTTCGGTAGATGCTCCTACAGATGAGACGAAAGTATATCGTAATACGTTGGACGAATGTTTTGAATATATCATTAGTCTGTTGGATGAGGTCATTGATAATCCGTATATGCTCGATAAGATAGAAAATGAGACTGAAGAATTGGGACGTGTGTCCAAAGCGGTTGTCTATGCCATGAAAGCAGAGATAATGATGACTGCTGCAAGTCCGCTATTCAATGGAAATACGGATTATCTCGGATTCACGGATAACCGGGGAGTTGAGATTTTCAATCCCCAAAAATCAGAAGCTGAGAAACTGAAAAAGTGGGAAGATGCGGCAGAGGCTTGCCGTCAGGCTATCGAATTCTGTAAAGGTGTGGGATATGATTTGTTTAAGATGGAGTATTTCGACTATAGTAATATGTCGGATGATGCGAAACAAGTGATGCAGTTACGCCAGATTTTGTACGAGAGATGGAACTGTGAAATGATTTGGGAGAATTCCAATTCCTGGTTCCAGTATCAAGGACATTGCATGCCACGTGGATGGACATCCGAAACGGTGAATAATTCAAGTGGAGCAACAGGTAACATGGGTGTTTCACTGAAAATAGCCGAGCAATATTATACCAAAAATGGTATACCGATGGAAGAAGACAAGGAATGGAATTATGAAAACCGGTTTGCTGCTGCTAAAGTTGGAAACGATAATGCTGCTTATATGGCGAAAGATCAATGGACAGCTAACTTCAACCTGAATCGCGAACCTCGTTATTATGCTTCTTTGGGATTTGACAGAGGAATCTGGATGGGACAAGGGACTAAGGATGTTTCCAAATCGAATTATCTGAAGGCACGTGCCGGTGAACCTGCTGCCAATGCATTTGAAACTTCTTGGTGTATGTCCGGTATCTGGCCCAAAAAACTGGTACACGATGAAACAGTATTGACAAAGACCAACATTACTTATCAGAAGTATCCATTCCCGATTATGCGTATGGCTAATCTCTATTTGTTGTATGCCGAAGCATTGAATGAAATCAAAGCTCCATATACAGAGGTACTGCCCTGGATTGATAAGGTTCGTGAACGTGCCGGACTGGAAGGCGTAGAAACTGCATGGACCAATCATTCTACGGATCCGGAGAAGTTTAAAGATCAAACCGGTTTACGCGAGATTATTCATCAGGAACGTTTGATTGAATTGTCTCTGGAAGGACAGCGCTATTGGGATATTCGTCGTTGGAAAAAAGCGTTGACAGAGTTTAATAAACCTGTTACCGGTTGGAATTTATTATACAATTCGGCAGATGATTATTATAAAGAAACATTGATTTATAATCAGACATTTACTGTACGTGATTATTTCTGGCCGATTGTAGATGCTGAGACCTGGCGTAATAAGAACTTGAAGCAGAATTACGGGTGGTAATGAAAAGAAATCTCAAATTAAAAAGAATTCCTATGATTAAGAAATATAGTAAATTATTCGTGCTGGCTGCCGGTATAATCTCGTTTGCAGCCTGTAACGGTGATGCGGATGTGAATTACGCATCGGGAAGTAAGGAAGCTCCGCAACAGGTAACTGTCAGAGAAGTGAAAAATCAGAATGGAGGCGCTATTATCTACTATACCCTTCCGGATGATCCTAATCTGAAATATGTGAAAGCGGTTTATGAAATGAAACCGGGTGTTGAAGCAGATGCAAGAGCTTCATATTATGTTGATTCACTTGTGGTTGAAGGACTACAACGTGGAGGTCTACACCAGGTTAAATTGTATTCGGTGGGCTATGGCGAAGTTGCTTCGGCGCCGGTAATTGTGGACATTGATGCTAAAACTCCGGCTTTTCAGGAGATCTGCCATACATTGGAGTATGATAAAACCTTCTCGGGAGTAAAAGTTAATTTTGAAAATACCACAAAAGCCAAAGTAAGCATCGGAGTTTTGAAAAAGCAGCCGGATGGTAAATGGATACAACTCTATATGCATTATACTGAAGCACCTTCCGGAAATTTTGCTATACATGGACAAGATGCGGTAGAAACCGAATTTGGTTTCTATGTACGTGACCGTTGGGGAAATTTGTCTGATACCGTTTCGTTTATCACTACTCCGATTCTTGAAGTGGAATGTGATAAGAAGTTATTTAAAAATGCCAAGTTACCTACGGATGAATGGGAATGCCATAAATGGGCATCCGAACAGAGAAATGCGATTGAATGTGTTTGGGATGGAAGGACAATTGGTTTACCGATGTATCATTCGAAGAATATAACCATGCCACGTCATATTACCATTGATTTGGGTAAAAAATATCAGTTCAGTCGTTTTGTCTATCATACACGTCATGATAACACTTCTGTTGGAGTGGAGGCATATGTGAAAGGACATGTCCACCTGTTTGAATTGTATGGAAGTAATAATCCGAATCCGAATGGAGAATTTGATGAAACGTGGACTAAGATTGGTGATTATGAAACGAAGAAAGTTTCAGGAGGTGGTCCGAATGATCCTGTCACAGAAGATGATCGTAAAGCAGCCATCGCAGGAGAAGAATTTGAAGTACCGGCAGAGACAGAGGCTTATCGGTATATTCGTTTCCGGGTTTTGGAAACCTGGGGAATCTATGGTTCATGGGGAGAATATGAAGCAAGTAGCTTTATATATATACAGGAGTTAACTTTCTACGGAGTAGGTGTTGACGAACTGTAGTATCCGGAGGAAACAGATTTTTATTTTAGAAATTAGTAAAACTATAAATATGAAAAAAGGTATATTATATACATTGCTGACAGCTATTATAGTATGTATGGTAGGCTGTGACGGTATGGATGCCACATATACGGATTTTATAAAGGACGGGCCTATAGTATATATTGGTAAGGCTGATTCTTTGAAAGCTTTCTCCGGGAAAAATCGTATCAAACTGACCTGGCAGATGCAAAATGACCCGCGTGGTGTAAAAGCACATATCTATTGGAAAGACCGGACTGAGTCTGTTGAGATTAATTTGGATCGTTCACAGAAGGAATTAGAGTATACACTTGAAAATATGCAGGAAGCATCTTATGTTTTTGAAGTGGTAATTTATGATAAGTATGGGCATTATTCATTACCTGCTGAAATTACGGGTGAGGTGTACGGAGAAGTCTATACGGGTTTCTTGAATCCACGTAGTTACACAAAGAAAAGTGGTAAAGCTGTTTATTTCAACAAGGATACTCAAAAATGGGAGATGATTTTAAATGCTATCCGGGATAAAACATTAGTTAATACGGAGGTTGTTTATAAGGATGAGAATGGCAATGAAAAAACACTTTCATGGAGTGAACGAACAGCTTATACCCTGACTCTTGAAGGATATGCAGAAGGAGGAATGGTTAAATACAGAAGTTGTTTCTTACCTCAGGAAGGAGCCATTGACGAATTCTGGACAGACTATACTTATTTAGCAGGCAGCGAATGAAAACAAGGATTTAGTTGATATAATAGTCTATTCTGTAAAAGTACGTATTTTTAGGGTATAAAAGTACGTACTCTTTTAATTAAAAGAATTGTATATTACTTTTTCTGTTAACAGTGTTAATCAAATGGTGAATGGTTTTAAAAAAATTCAATAGGATAATGGGTGTATAACTGATTTTTCTTGTTTCTGTTTATGAGTTTTCCGCAATCTGATTACAGATGATTCCGGTAAATGAGGCTTGTTTTTAATTTGTTTTTCCGATATATGCTGTGTTGTAATTCGTGTTTTTCAAAATAAGAAATTTGTCATGAGTGTGTTTAGGTTAATTTTCGATAAATGAGGGTCTAAAAGCTGGATCAGGTTCAAAAGCATACACATTAGGCGAGTATGAATACACGTAATTGATTATTTTTTACTAAAATAGCAGGCGGCCTTTTAAGAGAGTTAAAAACCAATTTTCTCTATACTGGCTCTAAGTGTTTGAGTATGCATCTGTGCCAAAAGTGTATTTCAGGTGTACATGTCCTGTTTATATCTATATATGGCTAAAATGGGCATGTTGTATCCTTTGTTCTTTGGCTACATTTGCTTCCAACAAATTAAGTAACAAGTATGATGAACAAGCTATTATGTTTTTTGCTATTATTTCTGTCTGTCTCTAACACAACACAAGGGAGTAATGTAAATTATGCCAGAAACACTGACAGGATTTGGTTGGATTCTAAAGAGGTCCATCAAGGGGAGTATGTTTGGAAAATGAAGAAAGTGGATGAAGTGAAGGCTTCTGCCGGAGAGGTTTCGTCACTTGGATATAATACAAGTGACTGGCTTTCTGCTGTAGTTCCCGGAACTGTATTGAATTCTCTTGTTTACAATGAGAAGTATCCCGAACCTTATTATGGACTAAATAACAAACTGGAGTCCAATAAAATCCCCGATATATCAAAGGTAGGACGTGAGTTTTATACATATTGGTTTCGTACGGAGTTTGAGGTTCCCGAGTCTTTCAAAGGGAAGAACATATGGTTGCAACCGGATGGCATCAACTACCGGGCAGAAGTATGGGTGAATGGTAATCTGTTGAGTACCATTAATGGTATGTTTATAAACGATTATATAAATGTGACGGATTTTGTGAAGACAGGAGGTAAGAATGTACTTGCCGTTAAAGTCTATCCGGTAGATGTGCCGGGCACTACAATGCCTAAACCCTGGGGGGCTGTCGGAGAGTTCCATAATGGAGGTAATGGAAACATTGGCTTGAATACAACGATGCTGATGACTGTGGGGTGGGATTTTACCTTTATGGATGGTATTCGTGATCGGAATACAGGTATCTGGAAGAGTATCTCTTTGTATACCACAGGTACGGTAGCTTTACGTCATCCGTTCATCAAATCGGAATTGCAAAAGCCGGGATATGATGTAGCACGCGAGACGATTTCTGTGGAAGTGAATAATCCTCTGAACTCTACGGATACGATTGATTGTGTAGTAAGAGGCGAGATTGTCGGTGAGAATATTATAGTAGAGAAACCGCTTCGTATTCTGCGTGGTGAGGACAAAACGGTTACGTTTACTCCCGAGGAGTTTCCTCAGTTATATATACAGAATCCCCGTTTATGGTGGCCGGTCAATAAGGGGCCTCAGAACTTGTATGAACTGAAAATGACTGTTTCTGTGGACGGAGTGGTTTGCGATTCTGTTAAAACGCGGTTTGGTATTCGTGAAATTACTTCTGATACGAATACACCGGATAAATCACGCGTATTCTATGTGAATGGAAAACGTATCTTCATTCGTGGTACAAACTGGATTCCGGAAGCAATGCTTCGTGGTTCGGATGAACGTACTTATGCTGAATTGCGTTACACGAAGCAGTCCGGAATAAATCTGGTTCGTTTTTGGGGAGGTGGTATTGCCGAATCTGATTATTTCTTTCAGCTTTGTGATGAATTCGGGTTGCTCGTCTGGCAGGAATTCTGGATGACGGGAGATACACGCCATCCGCAGGATAAAGGAGTCTATTTAAGTAATGTGGAATCAACTGTGAAACGTATCCGCAATCACCCGGCTTTGGCCTATTACGTGGCTTCCAATGAAAGCTCGGAAGTGACGGGTACACGCGAATTACTGATGGCACTTGACGGAACACGCGGCTATCAGATGCAATCGGAGTGTGAAGGGGTACATGACGGGAGTCCATACAAGCAGGTGAACCCGATGCAGCATTATGAAAATACAGCCTCTCCCAGAGGTAGCCGTGTAGATGGTTTCAATCCTGAATATGGTGCTCCTACACTTCCTACAGTAGAGATATTGAGGGAGATGATGGATGAAAAAGATCTGTGGCCTATTAATAAAGAGGTGTGGGATTATCTGGATGGCAATGGTTTCCATCTGATGTCTACCATGTATAAAGACCTGGTAAATAACTACGGTGAGTCTTCTTCTATTGACGAATTTGCTCAAAAAGGTCAGTTTGTGGGAGCTATGAACTCAAAGAGCATCTGGGAGGTCTGGAACTATAACAAGCTGGATTATGGAGATCGTTTCTGTTCCGGATTGCTTTTCTGGTATCACAACTGTCCCGTACGTCAGGTCAGTGCCCGGATGTGGGACTGGTCTTTGGAACCAACTGCATCTCTTTATCATACGGCAAATGCACTTGAACCGTTGCATGCACAGTTTGATTATCTCAAGAATACGGTATCTGTAGTCAATGACTATTATAAGCCTTTTGAGGGTTATACAGTAGTGGCACAGGTATATGATATAAACAGTAAGAAAGTATTTGAAGAGTCTGCTAAGGTGAACTTACCGTCAGACGGAGTAGTAAATGATGCATTGACAATTCGTTTCCCGGAGGATATCTCACAAGTACATTTTATTAAGCTCAGGCTGAAAGATGAAAAGGGGAAAGAAGTCTCTTCTAACTTCTACTGGCGTTCCAATGACAAATACGAAGGTAAGGAAACACTGACCGGTCCTACTTCTTCCGGTTTTGAAGATTTAGCTAAGCTGAAACAGGCAAAGCTTAATACCTCTTATAAAGTAAGAAAGGCGGAGGGTAAGTATTTCGTGGATATCACTTTGAAGAATACTTCCAATTCCATTGCTTTCTTCAATCAGTTGCAATTTCTGGATCAGGAACTCTGCCCGGTTCGCCCGTCATTCTATACAGACAATTTCTTTTCACTCATGCCGGACGAAAGTAAATCTGTAACGATAGAGACTGCCGATAAGAATCTGCAGGATGCGCCCGTATTGGTTGTTAAAGGATGGAATGTAGATAGAAAGCAGTTTAACCTGAAGAGATAAATTACCGGATGAAAATAAATAGAATCATAACGTTGTTATTGGTTGCGATTCAGTTTTCAATGATGGATGCCCGCCCCTTGCAACAATTCATACACGAGGGGTGGAGTTTCCGTCAGGCACGGGGTACAAATTGGTATCCGGCTACCGTCCCGGGAGTTGTTCATACCGATTTGTTGGACAACGGACTGATTGAGGACCCGTTTTATCGTTTGAACGAGCGGGGTGTACAATGGGTGGACAAAGAAGACTGGATGTATCGTACCACTTTTGATGTGAGCCCGGAACTTCTTTCAAAAGAGAATATTATCTTGCGTTTCGACGGATTGGATACCTATGCGGATGTTACTTTGAATGGAAAGAAGATTCTTTCTGCCGACAATATGTTCAGGGAGTGGCAGGCAGATGTCAGCTCTCTTTTGAAGTTGAAAGACAATCAACTGGAAGTGTACCTGCATTCACCCATCAAGATAGCGATGCCTAAATGGGAGGCGGTTCCGTTTCGATACCGAAGTTCTAATGACCAATCGGAGAATGGAGGACTGTTTGATCGTAAAGTAGGGGTGTTTGTACGTAAAGCCGGTTATCATTTTGGTTGGGATTGGGGGCCGCGCCTGGTTACTTCGGGCATTTGGCGTCCGGTTACTCTTGAAGCCTGGAACGATGCCCGTATCAATGATGTGTTTTACAATCAGAAAGCAGTCACAGAGCGCGAAGCATCTATTGATGTAGTGGTAGAACTGCTGGCAGATAAAGAGGTGACGGCAGAACTGAAAGTGGTGAACCGTACGGATCATCGCACGGAAAACCGTAAGTCTGTACATTTGACCAAAGGTTTGAATAAAGTGCCTGTATCGTTTACCATGAAGAAACCTAAACTATGGTGGACGAACGGGCTTGGAGAACCTTTCCTGTATGATATGGCTGTGACCCTGGATCTGAACGGGACGGAGATCGATGTAAAAGAGCAGAAACTGGGAATTCGTTCGTTGAAAGTAATTACTGCTCCCGATCGATACGGAGAGAGTTTCTATTTCGAACTCAACGGGAAGCCTCTTTTTGCCAAAGGTTCCAATTATATTCCTTGTGATAACTTTCTGCCCCGGGTTACGGACTCTATTTATGATAAGACAATCCGTGATGCGGTGGCTGCCAATATGAATATGCTTCGCGTATGGGGTGGGGGTATTTATGAGAACGACCTCTTTTACGAACTATGTGATGAGCAGGGCATTCTCGTCTGGCAGGATTTCATGTTTGCTTGCAGCATGTTTCCGGCAGAAGGCGATTTGCTGGAGAATATTCGCAGGGAAGCGATTGATAACGTACGCCGCCTGCGCAATCATGCATGTATTGCTTTGTGGTGTGGAAATAACGAATGCCTGGATGCCTGGTTCAACTGGAACTGGAAGCCGACTTATGATAGGCAGAATCCGGCCTATTCGGAACTTATATGGAAACAGTTTAAAGACCAGTATTTTGTGACACTTCCTCAGGTGGTCGAAGAATATCATCCGGGAGCATGTTACCGGAAGTCTTCTCCCTATTCGGACGATAAGGGGACTCGTAACCATACGGTGGGCGATATGCATTATTGGGAAGTGTGGCAGGGGCTTAAACCCTTGTCGGAGTTTAACAAAGAGCGGAGTCGCTTTTTCAGTGAATACGGTTTCCAGTCGTTCCCGGAGTTTGAATCGATCAAACGCTATGCACCTCATGCCGGAGATTGGGAGCTTACATCCGAAGTGATGATGGCCCATCAGCGCGGAGGAACAGCTGCCAATAAGCGGATCAACGACTTTCTGCTGACTGAATACCGTAAGCCGAAAGATTTCCGGGCATTCACCTATATGAGCCAACTACTCCAGGCGGATGCTATGAAGATGGCAATGGAAGCACACCGGCGGGATATGCCTTATTGCATGGGATCATTGGTATGGCAACACAATGATTGCTGGCCGGTGGCTTCATGGTCGAGCCGTGACTACTACGGACGCTGGAAGGCACAGCATTACTTCACAGTAAAGTCATTTGATGATATATTGGTGTCTCCGATAGAAAAGTCGAAAGGGTTATTAGAAGTTTATGCCGTATCCGACCGCCTGAAACAAACTTCCGGAACATTGACCGTCCGTGTTTTAAAACTGACCGGAGGTACGGTGAAACAAGTAGTGAAGAAAGTGAATGTGCCTGCCAATACGAGTACGCCTATATGGACGGGAGATATGGATGAACTGCTTGGAGGACTTTCGAGAACAGACGTTGTTGTGAATGTGAATTACAAAGATAAGGGCGGAAGAGAATATGTCAACAACTATTTTCTGGCGAAGCAGAAAGACATGCGTTACCCGGAAGCCCGGATACAGAAAGAGATCATCCCGGTTGAGGGAGGATACGAGGTTACTTTAAGCAGTGATGTTTTTGCTCGTGGGGTTTTTGTATCGATAGAGGGAGACACAGACAATTTTGTATCGGACAACTATATGGATTTGCTGCCGGGTGAACCGGTGAAAGTGAGGGTAAACACCTCTCTGGCATCTTCTCCGTTTACTGCAAAGTTGAAGGTGGTTTCTTTCTCTGAAATGTATTAAGGTAAAAAGATTATTAAGAACTATGGTTAGAATTATTTTATTATGTGTACTAATGATAGGTAGTACGATGCTCCGTGCGGCAGAAGCCACGCAGGTAGTTACTTATCCGTTGGCATCCTGCTATCAGCAGGGTGAGCAGCATACGCTTCGTGTCGGGGAGACGGAGGTTCCGGTACAGGCGTTTACTCCTATTTACGATTTTACTCACTTTTCGTTTTCGGGCAGACAAACGGTTACTATCACGGTGAACGAGGAAATCACGAATTATACGATAACTCCGCTTTCGTTAGGGCTGAAAGCTACGGTAGATGGTAATAAACTGTCGTTTGATATAGAAGGTTCCCGTTATCTGATTGTGAAGATCAATAATCTGAAGGAACTGGCTATTGCAGGAGACAATCTGGAAACAGAGGTACCCGATAGCGAAGGGGAGGGGATTTATAACATTCTTTCCAAACCATACAAGGCAGATAAGAAAGGAAAGAAACCAAGTACAGTTGCCATTCAGACTGCCATTGACGATGCATGCCGCAACGGCGGTGGAATTGTATATGTGCCCGTCGGCTTGTATTATTGCGGTAACTTGGTTTTGCGCAGCAATGTACATATCTATATGGAAGGGGGAGCCGTCATTCGTGGGACGGGAAACCCGAAAGATTACATCACCCATTACCGGAAAGAATCGTTGCAGATGGATGGTACCTGGTTTATCTATACGGACGAGAACACCTCTAATATAAAGATATACGGTCGCGGTACGATTGATGGCAACGGCTCTTACATGCGTAACCAGCATAAGTACCTGAATAACCTGCTGATGCCTATGCAGTGCAGTGGTTTTACGGTGGATGGCATAACCTTTATCGACAGTGGTTTATGGGGTGTGATCCCTACCCGTTGTGATCATGTGTTGTTGCAAAATACCAAGCATTATAATGAGAATGACAAGGATCATGAAGATGATTCAATCGACATTCAGGAATGCCGGCATGTGTTGGTGAGACATACCATTGCCATTGCGGAAGATGATACTTATTCTACCAAGACGTGGACCCACACTACTGATATTGCCGATAAGTGGTATGGTGATCCCGAACCGCTTGATGATGTGACTTTTGATGACTGCCTGGGATGGAGCCGCTGTGCTACGTTCAAACTGGGATTCGGTGTGGAGCAGGACCAGACGAACCTGCGTTTTGTGAACTCCACCTCTTATAAGAGTATGCGTGCCATCGCTGTCAATCATAAGTGGGGGAAAGGGATAGCCCGTAACGTTGTATTTGATAATATTGATATCGAAGGTTTCTGGCCCAGGGATAAGAACAATAGCCGTTGGCTGGAAATTTATCTGCAAGCCCCTGAGACGGTGGAAGATATTGTGATCCGTAACGTTCGTGTCCGCGATAAAGGCAATACCCCTTCTATTATCAAAGGTTATGATGCAAAGCATCCGTTGAAGAACATTATACTGGAGAATATCTATATGTATGATCGCAACGTACCGGCTTACAGCCTGGAAGAGATGAATATAACCGATGTGAATAAATATATTGAGAGGTTACAACTGATACAGACTTATCATGCCAACCGGTAATAATCTGTATTTTTGCTTTTGATTACTATAAACGATTAAAACGAATTGAATAACCATGAGAATATCAACATTAGTATTTGGAGCTGCTATGGCTTGCTTTTTGTCCGTTGGAGATTTATTGGCTGCTACTCCCAAAGGAAAAGTGGATGTGGACAAAGCTTTGGAGAATGCAGGACGTCAATACCTGTTTATGAGAGATGAGTTGAAAGGGACCGATGTGTTTCCAAAAACATACGATACAAAGAAACAGAAACCGGAGAACAGTTCGTCCAAATGGTGGTGTAGTGGCTTCTATCCCGGTACTTTGTTTTATTTGTATGAGGAAACCGGTAATAAGGAGTTGTGTGCAGAGGGAGAACGTATGCTGAAACTATTGGAACCCGAACAATACAATGTCAGTACACACGATGTTGGTTTCATGCTCTATTGCAGTTATGGTAATGCCAACCGTATCTCACCGAAGCCCGGGTATAAGGACATTATGGTGAATGGTGCCCGTTCATTGATTTCACGTTTCAGCCCTATAGTGGGATGTATTAAATCTCATAATCGTAAACCGAATGACTATGGAGTAATCATTGATAACATGATGAATCTGGAACTGCTGTTCTGGGCTGCCGAGGTTACGGGAGATAATACATTCTATGATATTGCGGTGAAGCATGCCGATACTACTTTAAAGAATCATTTTAGGGCAGACAATAGTCTGTACCATGGTATTAATTACGATCCGAAAACCGGTGGTATTCAGAATTACCAGGGTGGGCAGGGTGTTTCGGAACAATCAGCATGGGCACGTGGCCAGGCTTGGGGATTGTATGGATATACAATGATGTATCGTTTTACGAAGGATCCTAAATACCTCGATCAGGCAGTCAAGATAGCCGAATTTGTACTGAATCATCCTAATATGCCGAAAGACCTGATTCCTTATTGGGATTATAATGCGCCCGGTATACCGGATGCATTGAGAGATGCTTCGGCAGCTGCCATCAACTGTGCGGGATTGCTCGAACTGTCTCAGTATTTGCCGGCGAAGCAAGGAGATAAATATTTTAAAGCAGCCGAGAAGATACTACAGGTGTTATCTTCACCCGAATATACAGCAGAAGTGGGTACGAATGGCGGATTTATCCTGAAGCATTCTGTAGGTAATATGCCCGCAGGTACGGAGGTAGATGCACCTTTGACTTATGCTGATTATTATTATGTAGAGGCCCTGTGCCGATATAAGTCATTAACCAATAAATAAGATACTTGCCATGATAAACAAATGTAAGACAATACTACTGACAGCCTCTTTGCTGTTTTCGTCTACCCTCTTTGCGGTGACGATTGATATAACAAAACGTGGTGCCAAAGGAGATGGTGTTACGGATAACACGGTGGTTATACAAAAAGCGGTGGATGAGTGTTCCGCAAAAGGTGGCGGCACAGTCCTTATCCCTTCCGGAACTTATCTGATACGTCCTATTGAGCTCAAGTCGAATGTGAATCTGCATCTCGACTTCGGTGCATTGGTTTTGGGCAGTACACGTTTGGCGGATTATGATCATGCCTTCCCCTATAAAGAAGGTTCTATGAATCAGTCCTCAGGACTACTGTTTGCACGTGGGCAAAAGAATATTTCGCTTACCGGCTTCGGAACCATAGACGGACAGGGAGGAAATGAGTCGTTTCAGTTTGGCAATGATGCGGACGGTGGTCCGAAACGTCCTAAAATTATCTATTTGGTAGAATGCCAGGGGATTGTTGTGACGGATCTTACGTTGCGCAATTCTGCTTATTGGGTACAGCACTATGAACGATGTGAGGATGTTACTATCCGTGGACTGAAGGTATTCAGCCATTGTAATTATAACAATGACGGACTCGATATTGACGCAAAGAATGCAACGATATCCGATTGCTATATTGATGTGGAAGACGATGCCATCTGTTTTAAGAGTGATCATCCCGAGTTTTGCGAAAATATAACGGTGACTAATTGTGTAACGGCAAGCAATTGCAATGCTATCAAGTTCGGTACCGCTTCTCACGGGGGATATCGCAATATAGCCGTCTCCAATTGTGTGGTTCGCCGGGCTGCCGAAGACAATATACGCCACTGGAGCAAGCAGTTGGAACATATTTCTGCAGAGGTCACCGTCATTTCGGGAGTTGCTATTGAGATGGTAGACGGAGGAATTATTGACGGCATCACTGTATCTAATATTTCTATGAGAGATGTACAGACACCTGTTTTTATCCGTTTAGGCGACCGGCACCGTACTTTCAGAAAAGAAGGCGGAGTGTTGAAGAACATCAATATCAGTAATATTGTGGCTACTGCCGAGAGCTTGATCGCTTGTTCGATAACCGGTGTTGAGAATTCTTTTGTAGAAAACGTATCTATTAATAATGTACAGGTAAGTTATCCCGGTGGTGGAACAACGGAGATGTTAATGGCTCCCGTTCCCGAGGAGGTTAGCAGTTATCCGGAAAACAGAATGTTCGGGAATACGCTTCCGGCAGCCGGATTCTATGTACGCCATGCCCGGAATGTACGGTTTAACAATGTACGATTCTGTGCCGAACAGCCGGATGCACGTCCACTCTTCTTCTTAGACGATGTAGTGGGGGCTGAGTTTAATCAGTGCAAGGGCGTAGCTCCGGCGGATTCTAAATTTATCAGAACCGTACGGAGTTGTGACATCGTGGCGGATGGCAAGTATCTGAGCAAATAAAGGGGCTGCTATGAGAAGATTGTTAGTATTATTTTCTTTCGTAGGATTGTTCTTCTCCTCCTTCGCATTTGCGGGAGGAGATGTCAATGCACAAAAAGAGCTGGACGAACTGACCCGGCGGCTGATTGCTTCGCATCTGGAAGGAGAGGTCGATGAGGAGGCTATAGGCCGTTTTATGGAGTCTATGCAATCGGACGGTAGTTTTCCGAAGATTGATTATGTCACTGTATTTGCCGGTTTCCCGGCAGGAACGCATCTGAAGCGTCTGAAAGCCATGGCCCATGCCTACCGCAAGCCGGGGAACAAATATTATAACTCGAAGAAACTGCTCAATAAAATACAATTGGGGTTTGAGTACTGGAACCGGATGCAGCCGAAGTCTAAAAACTGGTGGTTTATCGATATAGGGGCTCCCCAGGATTATATGGTGGCACTGATTCTGCTGAAAGATAAAATCAGTGAGAAGAAGTTGTTGCAATACTCCGCTTATCTGGAAGATCGCACGGGTAACCAGGGGCATAAAGGAAAGAACCGTACCTGGGTTTCGGATGTAACCATCCACAAAGGATGCATTGAGAACAATATGGAACTGGTACGGATTGGATTTGAATCCATTGCTTCCACTATTAAGATTGTACCCCGGCAAGGAGACGAAGGAATAAAGATAGACGGTAGTTTCCATCAGCATCGTCCGCAACTCTATTCGGGAGGGTATGGACTGTCGTTCATGGATGATCTGGTTTATTACATTCATCTGGTGAACGGTACTGCTTTTGCTGCTTATTTTACTCCGGAAAAGAGACAGATCCTTTCGGATGTTCTTTTGAACGGACAGCGTCTCTTTGGGTATAGAAGTACGTTTGAATTTGGGGCGACTGGGCGTAACATCACCCGTAAAGGTGGGGTTAACAATGTTTCTGCCACGATGTTGAACCGTATGATACAGAACGATCCGGAACATGCGGCCGAATATCAGGCATGGATGGAACATTTAGGAGGTGCACCGTTTCCGCTTCCCGGAAACAAGTACTTCTGGAAGTCGGATATCATGACGCAGCACGGTGCCAATTATTATCTGTCGGCAAAAGTACTTTCTACCCGTACCAACGGGACGGAAATGATTAATAATGAGAATCTGAAAGGATACAATCTACCTTTAGGAGCTACCAATATATTGACTTCAGGAGAGGAGTATAAGAATATATTCCCACTTTGGAACTGGACCCGTATACCCGGTACTACAGCAGTCCAGCATCCCGATTCGGCACGGCTTACAGGGTATTTTTACGGTACGAATGTCTTTGCCGGTGGGGTTAGCTCCGGCAGGAACGGACTGATTGCTTACGAGCATGATTATCGGGGCTTGCAGGCCAAGAAGGCATATTTCTTTCTGGATGATGTGTTGCTTTGTTTAGGAGCAGGCATTACTTCCGATTCGCCGGAAGAGGCAGCTACTACCGTGAACCAATGTTACTTTTCAGGAGAGTTGACCGTTGGTACCACCGCAGGTTCGGTTTCTTACAAAAAAGATGCATGGGTTGAGAATCCGCTATGGGTATACCATGACAGGGTAGGATATCTTTTCCCTATGGGTGGGAATGTTGGTGTCAGTAGTAAAACGCAGACGGGCTCATGGAGAGATATTAATATTGATGGAGACAAGCGTGTACTCTCTGCCGATATTTTTAACCTGTGGATCAGTCATGGCAGAAAGGCTACGGATGCAACGTATGCCTATATGGTAGTGCCCGATCAGTCGCTGCCCGATTTTGAGAGATTTGTTACAGATCACACCTATCGAATCATTAAAAACACGGCTGATATCCAGGCTGTGAAATTGGCAAAGGCACAGGCGTATGCCATTGTATTCTATACTCCGGGAACCGTAGATATGGGTGACGGACTGACGGTAGGTGCCGATAAGAAATCCATCGTCTATATAGAGAAGGTAGAGGACGGATTTAAAATATGGGCAGCCGATCCGCTTCATAGCCAAAAGGACGTTCATATCATGCTTAATGGGAGAGAGGTGACGATAGCCTTTCCGGACGGAGCAACTACAGGAAGTACTGCCACCGTAGATATTGCCTGGGTAGAACCTGCCGATTTGCAATGCGAATATCTGAAGAATCCGTTAGGGCTGGATGTTTCCCGCCCGCGTTTGAGCTGGAAAATGGGAACTACCCTGACTGCACGCGGACAAAAACAGACTGCTTATCAGATTCTGGTAGCAAGCAGCCGGGCGCTGCTCGATAAAAATGAGGGCGACTTGTGGGATAGCGGACGGGTAGATTCAGGCGAATCGGTGAACATTGTGTATGACGGAAAACCGCTCGCTACCGGTCGAAAGTGTTTCTGGAAAGTTCGTTTAGTCGATGAACGGGGTAATTGGACATCGTGGAGTGAACCCGCTACCTGGCAGATGGGCTTGTTTGCCGATGACTGGAAAGCCCGGTGGATAGGTAGTGCCGAAATGGAGTCTCAGAGTGTAGGTGGACGGCCGATGGACAATAAAATGCCCGACCCATGGTTCCGTAAAACGTTCACCTTGTCCGAAGCTCCGCAGGAGGCGCTGATATATGTAGCTTCCATTGGCTATCATGAACTGTATGTGAACGGAGAGAGAATAGGCGATGCCGTGCTTTCTCCTTCTGTGACGGATCATAAGTCGCGTGCTCGCTACATGACCTATGATATCGCTCCTTATCTGAAAGCCGGAGAGAATGTACTTGCTTTATGGTTAGGTACTTCCTGGTCCATATTCCCCGCTTATCAGCAGGAAGGCCGGCCGGCTATCCCGATGGCATTGGCACAGGCGGAAATTACTTTACCCTCTGGTGAAAAACTCCGGGTGATGACGGATGATAGTTGGAAGACCCATGCAAGTTCCAATACCTTGATGGGATACTGGGATGCACACCACTTTGCCGGTGAGTTTCAGGATGCTTCTTTAGAGATAGAAGGATGGAATGAAACGGATTTTGATGATTCAGCCTGGGCAGGAGTAAAGGTATACCAGCCACAGATTGTTGTATCTGCCGATAAGACACAGCCCAACCGTCTGATGGAAGAGATCAAACCGCTTTCTGTCAAGGAGGTGAAACCGGGAGTGTACCGGGTGGATATGGGCATTAATTATGCCGGATGGTTTGAAATGCAACTTGCCGGACAGCCGGGCGATTCAATTGTGTTCCGGTTCTCGGAACGAGAGAAGGACGCTTGCAGCTACGGCATACGTAGTATTTATAAGCTCAGTCCAGATGGAAAGGGCATTTTCTGCAATCACTTTAATTATATGACCGGCCGCTGGGTTCAGATCACCGGTTTGCGCTCTGCACCAAAGTTAGAACAGATCCAAGGCTGGATGATTCGTCCTGACTATCAGCAGGCATCCGGCTTTGAATGTGATATGCCTCTGTTGAACGATCTTTATCGCACCACACTGTGGACTTTTGAGAATCTGAGCTTAGGTAATTTTGTTGTAGACTGCCCGCACCGCGAACGCCGCGGATATGGTGGTGATGCATTGGCTACCACGCGTGCCGGCATGGACAATTATCAGTTGCCCGCTTTCTATACAAAGTGGATGGAAGACTGGCGGGATGTACAGGCAGAAGACGGCAGTGTACCGCATACGGCTCCAACCTATATCGGTGGCGGCGGCCCTTCATGGAGCGGATTTTGTATAACCCTTCCCTGGGAGATGTACCGGCAATATGGTGATGTGCGTGTTTTATCAGAGAGCTTTTCTACCATTCAGCGCTGGCTCGATTTTGTAGAAACAAAATCCAAAGACAACATGCTGGTTCGCTGGGGGAGCAAGTGGAGCTTCTTAGGAGACTGGCTTTGGCCGGATGCCTGGACAGAACGCTCGGCTATGGAGAAACAGGGAAAAGCCTTGGGGGATACCCGGGAGACATTGTTCTTCAACAATTGCCACTGGATTTACAGCTTGGAGACAGCTGCCCGCATCGCGGATGTATTGGGAAATGAAACGGCGGCTACTGCCTGGCGTAAAAGAGCGGCGGAAGTGCGCAAAGCCGTGCACAGTACTTTCTTCAACTCACGTGACAACAGCTATGTGAATGGATATCCTTCTTATCTGGCTATCGCCCTGATGGTGGATTTGCCTCCTGAGCATCTGAAAGCAAAGGTTTGGAAACGTCTTGAGCAGGAGATACGCATCAATCGTAAAGGACATTTCTGGGGAGGTATTACGGCAGGTTCTTTCCTTTTTCATACTTTATTGGACAATCATCGGAACGACTTGATCTGCGAGATGGTTACCAAAGAAGATTTCCCGGGTTGGGGGAATATGCTTAAAAAAGGGAACGGTACTTTCTTTGAAGATTGGGAATGCAGAGGGTCTGCTTTGCACAGCTCTTATCTGTATATTGGTACTTGGTTTATTGAGGCATTGGGTGGTATTCAGCGTCCGGAAACAGGATTCAAGGAGTTCATCATAGCCCCTTGGATCAATGAAAAGGGACCGAAGAAAGTACATTCACACTACAACTCTATGTATGGTACCATCGTTTCCAACTGGGAAGTGCGGGATGGTAAACTGGATATCGAAGTGGTGATACCTGCCAATACCACGGCTCTTTTGAAGTTACCGAATGTCCGTCTGGCTTCTGTAAAAGAAGGAGGTATCGGATGGAAAGAGGCAAAGGGAGTACGTTTAGAGTTTCAACAAAAGGATACGGTTACTTTCGCATTGGAGGCAGGAACCTATCACTTTTCAGCAATGATGTGCTTCCCGCATGGGGAGGTTCGCCAGGCAATGATTGAGTGAATGTAGTATAATATTACTATCCATGTGCGTTTCGGAACGCTAAATGATGTGTTTGTAATGTGCTGATAATCAGCAATTGTATAGCTCGTTTTCCTCCCCGGAGCCGAGCAGCTTCCTCCCCGGAGCCGAAGGGTCTTCTCCTCGGAGCCGAGGTACCCTCTCCCCGGAGCCGGGCATGACGTGCGGCTTCGGGGAAATGTTTTGTGTAAAATAATAATCAAACGCTTTGCCTTTTCCCAACCTCTCTCTTTACTTGATGAATTTTATTTCTTACCTTTGGGGAGTCTTAATTTCAGTAACATATGAAAAATTACATCCTTTCAGTAGCTTTGCTATTTTGTACGCTGGCTTTAAAAGCCCAGCTTGTGTACCATGATGCTTCCGCCTTTCCATTGTTGGGTAAGGCAACACAAAATTCGGCAACCCGCTATGAGAGGTTACCCGATTCTCTAAGGAGCATCTCTCGCAAGCCTGTATGGGCATTGGGACAAAACAGTGCCGAGGAAGCATACGTTCCTTCCTGAACTTCATCAATAACAGTACCGACTCATGACAGAGTAACCTTCGGGTGCTTCCCGCACGGGGAGGTCCACTCATCATTAAGATGGTGGATTTGCGAGATAACATGAATACGTCCCGGTTGAAAGAACCATTGACGGGTGTGCTGCCTGTGCCGACAAACAGGTAGACGATGTTGTTCTGAAAGCCGATTGCCTGCTCTTGGATGAAGAAACCTATCTGGATGTATTTATGAATCATCTCGGCTGGCCGCTGACGGAGAAAGAAACTTTTGTAGTGGCGCGCCGATTGTAACCTGACGGAAAAAGAAGGGGTGTAGTTCCTTACAGGGGATGCCGTGGCGGAACTTTCACGGATGAAAGGTGCGGGTGACGGGGGGGGATGGTCGCCTACGGTGAAAGAATTGCAGTTGTGTTGCTCAATAGCGGGCTGGCGGATGAAATCGTGGTAGTTACGCTGCCGAAGGTTGCAGGGAGTGACGAAAAGGCTTTGCGGTATATTACGGGTGACGGTGCGGCATGGATGGTGCGGTCTTGTAAGGTGCTGGACGACGAGAAGGTGAGGACGGTGTACGGAAGGGGGTGTGTTGCCTATTTCCAAATATCCTCGTTTTCCCAACCAGCCGGAAAGCCCATAGCACGGACATCTATCGAAGGATAGCGGGAAAGCAAATCCTTGAACCTTTCGACAAATGAGTGGTTCGGATTGATTATATCCAACAGATAAACGGTCATGCTCAATATGAAATAAACCTGCCGTGTGCCATTCGCCGGAAGCGTGACAAAGGGCTTGCGTGGTGAACGGGGCATTAACGGGCGGATGCTAAGTGTCCGATTCCATAAGCGGCAATGATGTGCGCAAATATTACGGATATAAACAATGCTGTGTAACCATGAAGCAAAAACGGTGTCGGGCAACCCGAAATAAGCCGCAATGCTCCGCTTTGCCCTTCCGGGAAGCAGATTATTGTATAGAATCGACAATGTACCGAAAGAAGTTATCTCCATCGTTATCCAACTTGGTGGAAAAGGATCAGAATACTTGGATTTGAAAGCTGTAACAAATTCCTCGTCACTGCGCTGGTACTCTTCAGCTATCTTTGACAATATCTTGGCGTGACGTATCGGATTGTTAAAATGGGAAGCATCGGCAAACCAATATCCATCCCATTGCGAAGAGAGTATATAGGCGGTCTGTGTGCGTACAGCCACTTCAATCTTTTCCAGTTCCGTAATAATCAGCTTGCGAAGCTCGCTATCAAACTTATAGATATTGTAAGCGGTATCGAATGTACTGCCGGGCTTGAACAAATGGTTTTGCTTGTCTGCCAGCAAAGGATACCAGTAGCCGCTCAAGCGGTAATAACTGATATTGCGTAGCAGGTGTAAGGCTTTGGTTTCGTCCGTGAAAACAAGCCCACGCCGTTTGAGCAAAGCAATCTGATCCGGAAAAGATATGAGTTGTTTGGGGTAAGGAATTTTAGTCATGGGGGTATAAAAAATAAAAGGCTTACCCTAAGCGCGCTGATCTGACGGGAAGCGGGGTAAGCATGTTGCTGCAAAGATAAAGTTATTCTCTTGAAATACAAAACACTTGCCATATTTATTTTGATTTTATAGGGGGTATACGGGTGTACGGGTGTACGGGGGCCGTCCCGAACACCCGAAACAAAATTGTGTATTACGGATGTAATGCCTTAAAATCCCGGCTGCCGCTGTCGTCTATCAGCCCGTTCTTACGTAGTCGTAAAAGGATTTCGGTTGTTGACTGACTGAACGGAACGTAGGTATTCCCCTTTTTTCTATCCGTTTCTGTAGTAATCAATGAATAAAGAGGTTATATCTACCACTTTATTCCTATCTTTGCTTCCATCTTAATTTCAATAACCTATGAAACAATTTATCCTTGCAGTAACTTTACTGCTCTATGCATCAATTTCTTACGGCCAGCTTGTGTACCATGATGCTTCCGCCTTTCCATTGTTGGGTAAGGCAACACAAAATTCGGCAACCCGCTATGAGAGGTTACCCGATTCTCTAAGGAGCATCTCTCGCAAGCCTGTATGGGCATTGGGGCAAAACAGTGCCGGGCTGGCACTGCGCTTCCGCTCCAATTCCACCACCATTGCCGCGAAGTGGGAAGTACTTCTCAACCGGAACATGAACCACATGACCCCGACGGGTATCAAAGGGCTCGATCTTTATTGCCTTCAGGATGGCAAGTGGGTATTTGTCAACAGCGGACGTCCGTCCGGTAAGGTAAACGAGGCGAAGATCATCTCCCATATGAAACCGGTGGAACGGGAATATATGCTGTATCTTCCACTTTACGATGGAGTGACTTCACTTTCTATCGGAGTTGATTCACTGGCAGAGATCTCCCAACCGGAAGTTAATCTTCCGATACGTGAGAAACCGGTAGTGTTTTATGGTACCAGCATCTTGCAGGGAGGTTGTGCGAGTCGTCCGGGAATGGCGCATACCAATATTATCTCCCGTTGGCTGAACCGTGAATGTATAAATTTAGGATTTAGCGGAAATGCTTTGCTCGATCTGGAAATAGCGGAGGTAATGGCTGGCGTAGATGCTTCCGTGTATGTGCTCGATTTTGTGCCCAATGCCAATGTGCAACAAATGAAGGAACGTGCCGATAAGTTTTATACAATCATCCGCAGTAGGCATCCTGATACTCCGGTTATCTTTCTGGAAGATCCGATCTTTACTCATACCCGTTTCGATCAGCGTATTGCCGAGGAAGTGGCACGGAAGAACGAAACGGTGAATGCCGTTTTTCAGTCGCTCAAAAAGCGGGGAGAGAAGAATATCTATATGATCTCATCAAAAGATATGTTAGGGCATGATGGAGAGGCTACCGTGGACGGCGTTCATTTTACCGACCTGGGGATGATGCGTTATGCCGAACTGGTCTGCCCCATCATCAAAAAGCATATCCGGTAGCACCATTGCTTTTGAAGAAGGTGCGTTGAAAGCCGGATAAAGCTTCAATATGCAACTTTTAGAAACGCAGATGATCGCTGATTGACGCAGATTTAATTGAATCTTTGCGTCAATTAGCGATCATCTGTGTTTGGTTGATAACGAGTTTTACTTTTGATACCCTCTCTATTGATGGCGAACTCTTTCCTTACTTCTCCCTTCTCAATTCTCCCTTCTCCCTTTCTTTCAGCTCTTTATACCGCTCGATCGCGTGTTTGCGGCTCATCAAAATCTGCCAGCGATATACGAGGCAAGTGGTAAGGAAATAGAATCCGGTTTGCAGCCACAAGGCTTTGTATTCAAATGCTACTTCGCTAAGCGTACCTCCCATATTGTTGATGCGTACAAACCCATTAATGCCGAACGTTGACGGGAAAATATAGGAGAAGTACTTCCAGAACGGAGGGATGGCGGCTCCCGGCCAGGATATTCCCGAAATGAACAGCAGGGGAACGGAGGTGAATACGAAAACCAACATACACGTCTCCCGGTTGCGGATAGCTATGGAAGCGGTCATGGCAAAAAAGATACAGGCTGCCAGATAGGGCAGCATGAACAGTGCCAGGGTACCGGGTTGCCCGATTTGATTCAGACTGAATATGCGCGGAACTACGCAGAGTACATATACTGATACCAACGAATAAACCATGTAGTAACTCAATCCCTTCCCCATAACGATACGCAATGTTCCGTTATAGTGGCGGTTGATGGGTACAAGATCTTTGAAACGGTTGTTCTCCCGGGCAGTTCCTGCCGAGAGACCGATACCAAGCAATAATGTCTGTTGTATCAGCAGAATCAATACGGCCGGGATCAGGAAAGCGGCAAAACCATTGGTGGGATTGAACAAGGCGACATCTTCGTACTCTATCGGATAACCGGTGATTTCGTCCTGTCGGGCAGTGGTGTTGCCCGCGCGTTCTATCTTGATGTCCCGGTTCATATCCAGAGACACGGCTGTATTGGCAAGTAGCATACTCTTGTAATAGAGCAATCCGCTCATGTCACAATAGATGCTGACTTGTGTTTGCTTGCCCCGTGCAATATCCTGGCTGAATTCCGAAGGGATATAGATGATACCATAAGCCAACCGGTCTTTCAACATCTGTTGTGCCTCTTCCATATCGGCACAGTAGGCCACAATATTGATATCCGGAGTAGCGTCTACTTTCCGCAGATACTCACGGCTTAGTGAGCTTCGCGAAGCATCCACGACAACGGCAGGAACTTCGCGTACCACTTCGTTCGTATAAATGAATCCGTAGATGAGCGGGTATACCAGTGGTACGAGTACAAAGAAGATAAGTACCCCCTGGTCACGGAAAGTAGTACGGAACTCTCGCAGCCAAATGTAAAACAGGTCGTTGATGCCTTGTTTCACTTTCTCTTTGAATGTTATATCTTTCATTAGGGTACGTATTTATAGTATATCAATGCTTCTTTCAGGCGGTGAACCACCAGGAAGGGGAGCATCATGAATATCAGTAATGCCATATAGTTGGGCCACGAATAGGCCATACTGTAACCGTTGAGTGCCTGGTCTACATAGATCAGGAAATAATGGCGCAGCGGAAACAGGTTGCTTAATGCCTGAAGAATCGGGTGCATTGCCATTACCGGGAATGAGAAGCCGGAAATGGAGAACGAGATAACTCCCCATAAGGAAGCAAAACTCAATCCGAGACGCAGTGTTGGCAGTGTACCTATCATCACCACCCCACAACATTGGGAAGCAAGCACCAGACAAAGGGTAGCCAGTATCATGGGCAGGATGCCGCTGTTGCACGGGAAATGCAGAAAACCATACAGGTACACATTATAGAAGATACCCATAATGAAGAATATCACCGTGTGGGGCAGTAACTTACCCGCCAATGCAATGTATATGGAGTTGTTACTCATGCGAAGCCATTCACGGGCGGTGCGGTCTTTTATTTCCGTACCGATGGAGTAGACGGTGATCATGAATATCATCAGCATGAGTACGCCGGGTACCAGTGTGTTGCACAGATAAACGGAGTAGTTCAGCCAGGGATTGTTCAGCGGATGTGTATCAATCACAATGGGTTGCAACAGAGCCATTGCCTGGTCTTCGGTAGCTCCTTTGGCATAAAGTACCGAACGGCCGGCAGCTCCGGCCGCCAGTTCGCTCATCATCTTCATATCTTTGAAGAGTAATGAACCGGCTATGAGATAGGAATTGTTGGTATAGAATGAAATCTTGGGCTGACGTTGGCTTTGCGCATCTGCCGATAGTCCTTTGGGGATATAGAAGAAGCCATAAATCTTTCCTTCCTGCACGGCAATACGGGCATCGGCCACGCTTCCGTAATGTGCTACTACTGCCGTCTGTCCGAAAGCATCCAGATTACGGATCAGATTTCGGGAGGTGGCTGACTGGTCCATATCTACCGCACCTACAGGCAGGTTGGTAGGCAGCCCCGAATCCATAAGTGTAGTAAAGAATATGTAGCAGAACAGCGGTGCAATAACCATGCAAAAGAGATAAAGCGGACGTGACACGAGGCGGCGACATTCGCGCTTCATGACCAGCCACAAGGCTATGTATTTCTTTTCTCTTTCTTTCATATGAATAGTGTTCTAATTAATAATGTGTCAATTGGATAATATGCCAATATACCAATATGCCAATTAAATAATATAAGTAATCGTTCATCATTATATGATGCTATTATTGAAACGCAGAAACTCGCAGATTCACGCAAAACATATCATCGCTCAAGTATAGCGCAGCTATTTAATCTGCGAAAATCTGCGATTATTTGCGTTTCAATAAAACGCTGTCATAGTACGAACTAAATTTGAAGTACTACTTACCAATATATTACGCGACAGCAGTACACCTTCCTTGCCTTATTGCACAGCATCATAGCGCAGCCAATTGGCATATTGGCACATTATCCAATTGGCACATTATTCAATTATTTCTTAATAATCACCGACATGCCCGGGCGCAACCCTTCTACAATTTCCATGGGGCGGGCACGTACTTCAAAGGTCTTCAAGTCAAACTGACCGGTTGTCTTAGTTGCTTTCCAGGCTGCATAAGTACCCAGGTCTTTCATATAATCTACCTTTAGTTTGATGGCTTTGTTGTCCAGTGCAGGAACAATGGCCTCAAATTCTGCTCCCATAGTGAGGTTCTTCAACAGGTCTTCGCGTACGTTGAAGGTTACCCACATATCTTTCAGAATGGCAATGTTCATGATGGGGGCTCCGGTACCGACTAACTCACCTACTTTAGGGAATATTTCGGAAACCTCTCCAGCCGCTTGTGCAATGAGGAAAGTCTCTTTAACGTAAGACTCTACTTCTGCCACAGCTCCTTTAGCACGTTCTACAAGAGCGGCAGCAGCCATTTTATCTTCACGTTCGGCACCGTTCTTCGCCATTGTGTATTGGGCTTTTGCTGCTTTCTCTGTAGCAATAGCCGCATTACGTTGTGCAGTCACTTCATCTAATTTCTGTGCTGGCATAACTCCTTGTTCAAACAGGTTTTTAACCCGTTTGTATGATTTCTCGGCAATATCAACACCTGCCTGAGCCTTCTGCCACATTTCGTATGCAGCCTGTATTTGTTCCTGGCGTGCTCCTTTGATTGCTTTCTCATTTTGTGCCTGTGCAGCAGCTTCTGCGGCACGTGCCTGCTCCATTTTTGCAGCAATGTCCGGTGCTTCAAGAATAGCGAGGGTATCTCCCGCTTGTACGGTTTGTCCTTCCTTTACACGAAATTCAAGGATACGTCCCGGGACTTTACTCGATACACGATATTCATCTACCTCTGCCTGCCCTTGGATAATCTCCGGTCCTTTGCGGAGCATGAAGAAACCAACGACTGCAACCAATGCAATAACTCCCAACAGAGTAAGAAATGCAAGCAGCATATTGCTGTTCTGTGATTTTTGTGATGCCATTGTTATTTAGTTATTTAATTGACAATTGACAGTTGACAATTGACAGTTGCTATGCAGGTGTGCAAAACAACTCGTTTTCAACTATTGTTATTTACTTATTTAATTTACAGTTTACAGTTATTTAATTTACAGTTTACAATTGACAATCGTAAATTGATAGTTGACAGCGCAGCTAACTGTCAATTGTCAATTGTCAACTGTCCACTATTTAAGTGTTCCTAATGACTTCTGTAGATATATCTCCGTCAGTTTTACATCTATCTGAGCGTCTATTTTCTCTGATTGGGCAGATAGCCAGGCGGTCTGAGCTTCGAGTACATTGCTGGTAGCTATAACACCCTCTTGAAATCCCAAACGGGCATAGCGCAGATTTTCGTCTGCCTTCTCTTGATTCTTTTCAGCCATTACCAGTTTCTTGGTGGCCTCGTTTACTTTAAAGGCAGCTTGGTTAACCTGTAACTCTATTTTTTCTTTCGCATCCTCCAACTGATATTGTGCGATGCGGGATTCTGCTTTTGCCGCTTTTACTTTATACATTCCCTCTCCCCAGTGCCAGATAGGTAATTGTACCATAACACCTACATTCCACATTCCTTTGAATTTATTTTCAAAGCCGTTGAAGACAGAAGGGTTAGTAACCATGTAGTTTCCCATTAATGCTACCGAGGGCAGATGTTCGGCACGGGTTACGTTTATTTTCTGCTTATATATTTGAGTTGCAAGTTCCAGGCTACGTATCTCCGGACGATTGGCATAGGCAGTGGTCATGTCAAATTGTGCATTTGATTTTAACAGCGGCAAATCTTCTATATTTTCATCAGCTAGCATGATAGGAGTAGTTAAATCAAGACCACATAGTTGACAAAGCAACATTCTTGAAAGACTGAGTCCGTCCTCTACTTTAGTCAGTGTCATTTCGGCTTCGTTTACTTTCACACGTACAGATAATCCATCGGCTTTAGTTGCTACCCCTTCGGCAATCATCTTCTCTACATCGCTATCTAATTTCTGAAGAAGCTCCAGATATCCTTCTGCCAATTTCTTCTTATTTACCAGTGAAACCACTTGCCAGTAAGCCTGATCTGTACTTAAAATAACTTCTTGTAAGCCAGAATGGTGTTGCTGGCGCGCCAGCTCTTCAGCATATTTAGTGATTTTGTTGTAAGCACGGATTTTACCTCCCATATAGAGGGGTTGTGTCAAGGTAATGGCACCTGCATATACATTTCGGGTGTCAGTGCGAAAGGCATCTACCAAAGATTCTCCTGCTCCGTTGAGAGCAGGGATCATTTCGTTTCCCATTTGTGTGATGACCGGGGCGAGCTTTTGTGCTAATTCAGGGGGGAGTTGTCCTAAAACGGCTTGTCCTGCTTGTTGTAAAGGACCTCCTATACTGGTTCCTAACCCTGATAACGCACCCTTTTGAGCATCATTTAATAGCGAAAACTCTTTTTGATTTCTCATGTAGGCTCCCGTTGCCGAGATATTGGGAAGATAATTGGTAAAAGCAGCTTTTCGCTGGTAATGTGCAGCATTTATTTTCTCATTACTGATGAGTAACTCTTTATTATTAGCCAAAGCCAATGCACGGCAACTATCTAAGTTGAGTATACTCTGTGCTTTTGTTGAAAAGAAAATGTTTAGCAGAATTGTCAGAATGAATAATTTTTTCATTGCATCTTGCGTATTATAAAGGTGATACTTCTTTTTTTACAACATAAAATTCAACTACTTTGTTTATGAAGATTTCCTGTTTTTCTCTTGCGATTAGTAGAATAATAATTGCATAAACAACGAAACAAAAGTAGAGGCTTTCTATGAATTGGCAAAATGATTTAAGTTTTTTTGAGTATAATAATAAGGATACTTCTTTTATAGGATAATAAGACGGAATTACGGAACTAATGATAGATACTATCTTTTGTGTGTTGATCTTACTCATCAAAGGATTTACTTTACTTAGTTTGCTACATTTATTTTTCAATAATCAGATTTGGGTATAAATAATATAATAAAATACTTTTTTTGTTTAGTATCATTTGTTTTTGGATTGTAATATTAATATATAACCTTAAAATGAGAATTAAAATTAATATATATTGTTTTATATTGAATAATGAAGAACATGAATGAAAAAAGTTAATGGAAGAAAATTTGTATTTAGTACAAAATGTACATCTACGATTAAGGTAATAAGTATTTTGTTAACGTTAAAAAATGCCCAATGAAAAAAAATCTAAAGTACAAGATTGAACTCTTGTTGTTTTCCCTATTTCTTTTTGTTCCATTCTTTACGTATGCTACAGCACAAAATGATGTAACAATAAGTTTGGATTTTACGAATGTTCCTTTAAGTAAAGTATTGAATGAGATCGGTCGTCAAACTTCACTACGTATTGTATACAATACTAAAGATGTGAACCCTGACCAAATTGTTTCAGTGAAAGTGAATTATCAGAAATTATCTTCTGTTATGGCGGATTTACTGGAAAACACTAATGCAACATTTACGGTAAAGAATGATTATCTGGTGCTTTATTCTTCTAAAGGTACTAAGGCTGTAAAAGAAGAAGTTCAACAGAATAAGCGTATTATTAAGGGGCTGGTTTCTGATAATTATGGAGAGCCATTGATTGGGGTAAGTGTATTAGTGAAAGGAACTGCTACGGGAACTATAACTGATATTGACGGTAATTATTCCATAGAAGTTCCAGATGATAAGGCTGTACTTGAGTTTAGTTACATAGGTTATCAAAAGGCTGTATTACCAATAGCTGGTATTAGTTCTTTTAATGTTGTTCTGAAAGAAGATACTCAGGTTTTGAATGAGGTGGTTGTGACAGCTATGGGAATCACCCGCGAGGCTAAAACTCTTACCTATGCAGCGCAAACTATTAAAAATGATGAAGTGACCCGTATTAAAGAAACGAACTTCATTAATTCACTTCAGGGAAAGAGTGCGGGGCTTACTATTACTCCTAATAATGCAGGTGCAGGTGGTGGAGCTTCTAAAATAGTACTCCGCGGTTCCACTTCCATTCTTGGAACCAATCAGCCATTAATTGTTATTGATGGTGTGCCTATGCAAGATGGTATGGGGTCCCAAGTCACTGATGGAATAGCTTATGGTGGTGGACGTAGTGGCGATGATTTACTGTCTACTATTAATCCTGAGGACATTGAAAATATGACTATTCTTAAAGGACCGAATGCTGCTGCACTTTATGGTAGTGCTGCTAATAATGGTGTAATTGTTATCACCACTAAATCTGGTGCTTCCGGTACTGTAAAAGTAGATGTTTCCAGTAGTACATCTGTTGAGACAATCGCTATGTATCCTCATACTCAGCAGCTTTTTGGTATTAGTGATAATAATCAGTGGTCGGCATGGGGACCTGAAATCGGTACACGTTCGGCAGATGATGTGGCGTCTGCTCCATATCTAATGAAGTCTGCCCGTAATTCTATAAAAGACTTTTTTAATTTAGGCGTAACACTTAATAACGGTATAACACTTAGTGGTGGTACGGAAAATTCCCGTACATATTTCTCTTATAATAATACGTATCAAACAGGACTTATTCCTAATAATGATTTCCGTCGTAACAATGTGATGCTCAAGGAGGCATTCTCTTTGTTTGATAAACGTGTCAATATCAGTACAAGTCTTAACTGGATACACCAAAAAACAAATAATGCTCCGGTAGTCGGTAAGGCTTTGAGTACACTTTATCCATTGTATCGTACTCCTGCTGATATTGATATGCGCTATTTTAAGCATAATTATAAACATATTGGAACAAGAGCGGATAATATAGTAAGCGATCCGGAAAAAGGAAATCCTAAGTTAGCAGGACAACCTGTCCAGACTTGGTATTGGTATGATCAATATTTAAATAATCCATATTGGGTAGCTAATATGTATAATGACGTACAGAAACGTGATCGTATAATGGGGAACATCACTCTAGATGCTATTATCTGGAAGAATATAAAATATCAGACACGGTTTAGTGTAGACTATGTACTTCAAAATAATCTGAATGAAGAATATGCAGGGATGAATCGTGTAGGCTTTGATTATGTAGGTGGTAAATATTATTCAAGTGACTCACGTACAAGTGATATTTATAACGATCATATGGTTTCTTATAACGAACGTCTGGATGATAAAGTAGATGTTAATGTAGCAGTGGGTACTAGTTTTACTCGACATTATAGTCGTAATACATCTATTACTACTAATATTGATACTTGTGGTATACCCAATGCATTTGTTCCTCAAAATAGTAAGTATAGTCGTCCCAATAATCCAAATGGTAGTGCGACATCCGCTAATGATAGTTGGAATTATTCCGATTGGAGTACAGCTGTTTTTGCAACAGCTTCTATTGGACTGTTTGATAAAGTATATTTTGACGGTAGTTATCGTTTAGAGTGGGCACAATCATTTCAACAGTTTACTCAAGGGTCTGGATACAAGTCTTTCGATTACTATTCAGCTGGTGTTAATGTGCTTTTGGATAAATTTTTACCTCATTTAGATTGGCTTAATCAGTTAAAATGGCGTGGAAGTTGGTCTGTTGTGGGTAATCCTATACCCAACACTCTTTTTTCCCGCCAAAGTTATAATTTCGGTAATGGTACTGTAAATACTCGTCCGCCATTATTTGATGATCCTAAACCTGAAACTACAACTTCGTTTGAAACAGGTCTTGATGTATGGTTATTTGATAATAAATTCAATTTTGATATTACTTATTATAATTCTACACTTCGTAATCAATTTCTTTACGTTAGTACAGCCAATGGTGAATCTAAACCTGTGAATACTGGTAAGATTCGTAATTATGGTCTTGAGTTTTCTGCAGGTTACCGTTGGAATATTAATCATGATTGGCGTTGGCAAACAGGTTTTAATTTTGCTTGGAACGACAATCGTATTTTGGAAACTTATAAAACAGAAAGTGGAGTACCTTATATTGTAGAAATGGGAACCAATGCATTTAAGATTAAGTATATTGAAGGAGGACGTTATGGAGATATTTATGTAAACTCCTTTGCTCGTGACGAAAACGGACATATAAAAATAAACGGTGCAGGTGATTATGAGAACGCTGTACCTGTGATGGAGTCTGGTAAATATGAGACTTATGTAGGTAATACCACTTCTCCTGTTACTCTTGGATGGAACAATACTTTCTCTTGGAAGAACTTTAATTTGTATTTCCTTATTGACGGACGTATTGGTGGAAAGGTTATGTCTCTTACAGAACCTGATCTTGATTTGTTCGGTCTTTCCGAACGCTCGGCTCACGATCGTTTGAAAGGTGAGCGTGTTACGCAAAACGGAAAAGAATATGTTTTAAAAGAGCTTCCTGATGGTTCTGGTAATAAGGTTCCTGTTGAGAACTATTATACTACTATTGGTGCTTATCCTATGGAAGATCATGTTTACAATGCTACCAATTTGCGTATGCGTGATATTTCTTTAAGTTATAACTTTTCTAACTTACTTGGTAAGAATACGGGATTGACTGCACAGTTTTCAATAAAGAATGCATTCTTTATTTATAAAGATTCGCCAATTGATCCAGACATCTCTGTATCAGCGGCTAATGGTTATTCTGGTATTGATTGTTATTCATTGCCAACTACACGTAGTTATGCATTGACACTAAAATTCAGCTTCTAAATAAGTATGACTTCTTAAAAATAAAATACAAAAATGAAAAAAATAATATATTCAATTGGTTTCATTGCCGGGTCTTTACTGTCAACAGGTATGTTTATCAGTTGTGGTGACCAGTTTCAGGAAGAATATCCTTGGATGATAGGCAAGCAAGAAGATATGGATAATAGCAATGAAGCGGGTGCGGGAGCCACTGATATTACTGTTCTTGAGAAAGAACTTCGTGGTGCTATTCCTTTTATGATTAATTATTCTCATGAACCTAATGGTAGTTGGGCTCCTCATAAGTATCAATATTATCGTGCCAATAGTATTGACAACTATGCCGGATATTGGACTACTTCGAAAGGTACTTTTACTTTTGGTGGTCCGCTACCTACTCTTTATACATATCCCAATGACTACCTTGGTGGTCCTATGGATAATCAGATTTTTACACAGTCCGTTAACGCTATTTTCCATGCTACAGAACTAGGGAAACCAGAATGGCGTGCTGTCGGGTTGATAATTCAAGCGTATTCTGCACATGAAATTGTCGATTTTTATGGGGCTGCTCCTTTTACTGACTGGCGTAATGTAAATCGTATTCCACCGTTGACTTATGAAAAAGGAGCTGATATTTATGATATTATTTTTAAAGATCTTGATGAGGCTATCACTATCCTTAAAGAACGACAGCCATCAAAAGCTGAATTAGAAAAGATAGAAGATCCTAATAAGACAATTTCTTATGGTGATTGGCGACGTTGGGTGAAGTTTGCTAATAGTATCAAACTTCGTATGGCTATGAATATAGTGAAGTATGATGTTGGTAAAGCCCAACAAAAAGCTGAAGAAGCAGTAGCCGATGAGATCGGTGTCTTAACCCTAAACGATGATAAAGATATAGCATACTATCCAACCAGTGAGATTTCATGTTGCTTATGGAGGATATGTAATGAATGGCATGATCTTCGTTTGGGTGCGTCATTGGAAAATATTCTTAAACACTTTGGAAATCCACTATTGACACGTTGGTTTGATACGAATGCATATCCTATTAAAGACAAAAATTCGGGTGTGGCGGCTCCTATTGACGTATATGGGATGCGTCCTGGTATTAATATGAGAAATAATAATACTACGGGAAAAGATAAAGGTGGTTATGGCCCTTTTGCTACATTAACCGACGAATTTAAATATATGCATCAGTCTTTTTTCAAGCGTACAGAATGTTTGTTACTACGTGCCGAAGGTGCTCTAAGAGGATGGAATATGGGAGGTACTGCTAAAGATTTTTATGAAGCCGGTATTCGTCTTGCTTTAGAAGAGAATGGAGTTACTGATCAGAATACAATTAATGAATATATCAATCGGACAGAGGTTAAGGATGTAGATTATAAGGACCCGCTTAATGAAATTCATAATATTAAAGGGCGTGTGAAAGTGGATGTAAAATGGAATGATGCAGATTCTGATGAGCTGAAACTGGAAAAAATCATTACTCAAAAGTATATTGCTAATTTCCCGATGAGTGCAGAGGCATGGACTACATTCCGTCGTACGGGATATCCGCGTTTGTTCCCTGTTTTTCTTAACAATATGCCGGGAGTGGATACTGAACTTCAACTACGTCGGATTCCTTTGGTAGAAACCTCTAATAACACTCTTGAGATAGCTTCACTTGTGGAAGCCCTTGGTGGTCCTAATAACGGTGGTACGCGAGTATTTTGGGATGTGCCGACTGAACAGCGTGGGGAAACGAGTGAAGATAATGATTATCAGATAGTAATTCCAGTAAACTTTTAATAAATATATCAGATGAAACTATATAGAAACATAATATTCTTTTTGATAGCCATCCTATGTATGGGGATTTTCGTCGGATGTAATGAAGACGATACGCTTGACGGTGCAACTGAGGTATATATAACCCTTAATCCAACGGATATTATTTTGAGAGTGGGTGATACGATAAAAATATCGGCATTAGTTACTAATTTGAGTGGTGATCGCATCAATACACCGGTTGCATGGTCTGTGTTGGATGAAAAAGTTGCAAAAATACTTGGTGATACAGCAATCGTTTGTGTGTTAGGTGCACAAGGGAAAGAGACTAAACTTAAAGCGGAGCTTGTAAATGGTAAATATGCTCTTACTTCTGTGACTGTTACTACCAATCTTCCTAAAGGTATTACTCCTGTAAATGAAGAGGGGCTTGTAATTTCCTCCAAACGTAGTTATGATATTACTCATGATTCTGTATTATTTGCAGTTTCACCTAAAGAACTTCTTGAAGATTTTACACCTCAATATACAATAGAAGGGCTTGAAGAGTACAAAATTCCGATGACAATAGATAAAGAAGCGGGACTTGTGGCGATTCATTATGCTGCCCCACGTGGTGCCGGTGAAGGTAAAATTACTGTTTCGATAGGGGAACAGGCCACCGCTCAGAGTGCAAGTTGCAGTGTTCTATTAATGCCGGTGATTTATGCTACTTTCTATGGTGAAAAATATGCTGATATGCCTTATCTTGATACAAGACCTGATAAAAGTGTACTACCACAATGGTTTGCCTATACTAATGAAACGAATATGGATATAAATTCGGAAGCTACGATACGTGTGGCCATGAATATTGAAAGCGGGGCTAAGGAGGATATTGAAGCTGCTTATAAGGCATATCGTTGGGAAGTAATATCAGGTAGTTCAGTGGTAGTTACAAGAATGGAGGAAGAATTTGTTGAGAACCAAGGATTTGATGCCGTGTTGACTGTACGTTCGGGGATTGATGAAGGGGAAGCGGAATTTCATTGTATTACTCCGGATACGGTACTGGTGGCAACTTTTACAGTTCAGAATTATAAAACCCGTTATCCTGTAGATGAAATTACAGTAGATCGTTCTTCGGTTTCTATGTCTATGGGTGATGTACTTATGTTGACTACAGGAGTTGTTCCTTCTACTTCTTATGCTTACCATAAACCAAAAGTGATAGCGGAAGATCCTACGGTTGTAGAAGTAGGCAAATATGATGGAAATATGATAACTCTGAAAGGACTTAAGGTGGGTACAACAAAGCTTGTATTGACATCCAGTGACAAGACACTCGAAATACCTGTTACTATTACTGAATCCATCAAGAGTGTATTGTGGGAATCTACTAATAATCGTACTCTGTTTGTCGGCCAGTCTGTTGAGTGGGGTGTTAATGTTACTACAGTTTCAGGTGGGCCTAATCCTTATGATGTGATTTGGAAATCATTTGATCCATCCATACTTACTGCGACCCCAGTAGAAGGAAGTAGAGGTATAATTACTGCTATTGCTGAAGGTACAACTACGGTTAGGGTGGAAGTAAATGGTGTTAGATCTGATGCAGCTTCTGTTAAAGTGATTGGTTTACAGGAGAATCTGTTGTATACTTCTTCTAATACAGATTATGAAAATACCGTTGTGTATTCTGACAAAGATGATCTTGTGATATTGGTTACTCCTGAATCCGGCTATGAACTTATTATGATTACATTGGCCGGTGTGGGTAAAGATGATAACTATGATGGAATTTATTCTGTCAGTGATCACCAAACAGATATTGAAATTGATGGGGCAAAAGTAAGTGCGACTTCAGGAAGTGTGACTATTGCTTCTCGCAATGCAGATGCATTGATTTCGTTTGATCTTTCATTTGAAGTTGATAATAAAACATTTACGCTTAAAGCAGAAAATGTATTAGGAGTTCGATAACACATTGGTAGGAGGTTTGAAACTTAGATATTTTGAGCCTCCTGCTTCAATATGAACAAATATTTGAAATTACTTCCAATTTGTTTAAATTAATTATTTTTTAACTTAAAAACTATTCCCATGAAAAGAAATTTACTTTTAATTTCCGGAATTGTGGCACTTTCTTTTTCTGCCAATGCGCAGCAACTGAAAGAAGAGTACATGTTTTGGCCTAATAGCGCAGGTTTAGCTGGCTATGTGAATGATTGGACTCCCGGTACTCCTTTATTTGAAGATGAAAACTTCTACATTTCTCGTGTGAAACCTAAAGAGCGTTTTCGTAATTCTGCAACTCAGATTAATGAATCTTTAACTGAGGATAATGACAAAAAACTTGTTTTTTGGGTTCCTGTAGGTACTGCTACCGGAGGTAATGTGAATGCACGTCCAAACGGTGTATTTGATTCAGAAGTATTTAGTACATGGTCTTATGTAACTCATTATGGTAACTGGACTTCACCTCATGGTTGGGTACCTGGTAGTTTTGCGGATGTTGCACATAAAAATGGTGTAGGTGTATCTGGTGTTGCCTCTATTCCATTTGGTGGAATAACTGAAGGGTGGTCTAAGGCTCTTAATGATCAGGTTACTCTTGACAATGAAAAATTAGCAAAGTTTCTTCATTATCACGGAGTAGATGGTCTTGGTTATAATTCTGAATTTTACGGTGAAGCTGGTATGTTGGCGAAGCTTCGTACCCAACATGAAGATATTCATAAATATCTTGTTGAACATGGTAACTATTTGGCAGAAAACTTCTGGTATGACGGAACCAATGATAATGGTGGTATAAGTTTCGATACAGGTATTGGTAATCATAATAAAGAAACATTTGGAGATGGTGAACATATACGTACATCTCTTTTCTTTAATTACAATTGGTGGAGTTCAAGAGTATTAAATTCTCTTTCCAATATTGAAACTGTTGCTCCCGGTCGTAATCCATTGGATATTTATGCCGGATTCAATATGCAGGGAGGAGATCCTTCTACTTGGACTACTCTTACTCAGTATCCGATGTCTATTGGTCTGTGGGGAGCTCATGATTACAACATGCTTTGGGCCGGACGTTCTAAAAAAGGTAGTTCGGACATGGCAAAACAGGCTACATACCAAGAGATTCTTGATATGTTTTTTACTAACGGTAATCGTAATCCGGTGAAAGAAATCGAGGTTTATAATTCACGTAGTCACTTCCCCGATGAAAAGTGGTTTGGTATGTCAGCATTTATGTCTGCACGCAGCTCTTTGAAATGGGATCTTTCTGAAGAACCGTTTGTAACATTCTTTAATCTTGGTAATGGTCGTTTCTTCAATTGGAAAGGTGAACGTCAGAATAACAATGAATGGTATAATATAGGTGTACAAGATTATCTTCCTACGTGGCGTTATTGGTTTGCTTCTTCATTCATGGGTAAAGAGACTGTGGCTAATGGATTAGATGCCCAGTTTACGTGGGATGATGCTTATGTAGGTGGTTCTTGTCTTCGTATCTTCGGATCGAGTGCCAATGAATATCTGCATCTTTTCAAAACAGAGTTTGGGTTGAAAACTAATGATGTAATTACTGTTCGTTATAAACTTGTGAATGGACAGACTGATGTTAACTTGATTTTATCTGCTAAAGGTAGTGAAACAGAAATTTTGCGCGAAAGTAATCTTAAGATAATTTCTGCTTCAGACAAGGCCGATGATGAGGTTTGGGTTGAAAAGACATTTAAAGTTAGCGGTACTCTTATAGCACTTAATAATAAAGAGATCGCGATGATTGGTCTTCATTTTACGAATGCTGAAAATCTGGAACTCTATCTTGGAGAGTTTTCTATTACCCGTGGTGCAGTTACTGTTCCTTCCAAACCTGAAATTACTGTAGCGAAAGTACTTGGTAATCACTATAAAGGGGTTGATGCTAAAGTGATTTTCAATATGGCTAACAATAAAGAAACCGGTTCTCCTGTTTATAATATCGATGTAAACGCTTCTATGTTTAAGTTGTATGCACAACAAGAAGGTGGTGAACCTGTATTTATGGGTATTACTACTTCTTGGGCAGGTATGTATTATTCTATTCCTACTGACATGGAGGGAGTACAACGTATACGTCTTGGTGTGTCGGCTGTATCGGTTGATACTAAAACTGACTCTGAAATAGCATGGAGTGACTATATGGATATGGGTGACTATACTACTATGGATGATATCCAGATTAATAAAACTACAATTAAACCAGGTGAAGATTTTGAAATCTCTTATGTAGATCCTCGTCATGCTGCTGCTGACTGGAAACTTTATAATAGTGATGGTAATGTTGTGGCCCAAGCAAGTGAAACTGTTAAATTTTCTGTAGCAAATGGTATTGAAGAACTTGGCGGATATGATCTTGAGGTAATCGAGTCAAACGGTACCCGTCGTTTTAATTATTACGTACAGATTACAGGTTGGGATGTAGGTGCTTTGCCTCAAATCCAAAGCTTGACAGTTGGTAGTGAGGAAGCAGGAGAATCATCTGTTAAAATCGAAGTCGGTGATAAATTGACTCTTGGCTATACAGGTAGAAAAGCGAATGGTGCTGCATCACGTGGTGTAGAAATTGATGAAGGTTGGGTAGGTGGCCCGGTTCAACCCTTAGGAATAGGTTCTTACCAGTCATTCTCTGTGTCTGCATGGGTAAGATTTACCTCTTTACCAGGTAGTACGGCATTCTTTAGTATTGAAGACCGTACAGCTACTTGGCCTGTTAATAACTGGGGTTGGTTCTGGTCTAATATTAACTCTGAAGGTAAATTGGATTCATATACTTTCCGTAGTTCAACTGCCGGTGGTTCTGCTGAACTTAAATATGTATTCCCTGAAACTATAGTTACACCTAATGGATGGAATCACATTGTATTGACATTTGAATACAACGAGGATAGTAAATTCCGTTCTAAATTCTATCTTAACGGTATTTTGCAGGAGTCCACATGGGAGTTTGCTAATGCAAAAGGAACAACCGAAGATTGGTGCTCTATACGTTTTGCTCTTCCTTCCACCTATTGGATGGGCTTAGGTGGAGGTCGTGGATCGAATCCTACTTTCAATAATGGTATAGTGGACGAATTGCAGGTTTGGAACGGAGTTATGAGTGAAGAAGATATTCAGGCTTCTAAAGCTGGGCTTAATGCTGATAATCTTCCGGAAAATGTATTGGCTTATTGGGATTTTGATACAGATACAGATGAAAGTAACTTCTTTGCAGCGAAGGGTACTAAACCTGAAGCGAAGGCTTGTGTATTTAAAATTGCCGCAGGAGAATTGGAAGGCTCAGGAACTCAAACTCCTCAGAATCCTCTTTATATTTCCGGTACTCCGTTTATTCCCGGATCTGCATATAAGATCGAAACATTACCTACGTGGAAAACTAAACGTGCTATAATCAGTGACGCTACCGGTAATGATATTGTTGGTTCTGCTAAGCTTACTTATGTAGAGAAAGGTGATTATACTGTAACTTTGACACTTGAAAACACACTTGGATTAGATTCTAAGGATTATCCGGTATTCTCCGTTATTGATCCTACGGGAATTGAAGAAAAAGAAGCGGGTGAGCTGCATACTTATACCGTAGATGATGTTCTCTTTGTAGAATTTGCTGAAGATGGTAACTATCAGGTTGCTGTGTATAATGTTTCCGGAATGCTTGTTACCCAGAAGGCAGAGGCTATTTATGCAGGTCAAAACATGCGTATTACTCTTGGAACTAATGGAATTTACTTAATTAAAGTAATGAAAGAAGGTAAAGAGGTTCGTACAATCAAAGTTCTTAAGAATTGATTTGCTATAAGATTAAATATTATTTGTAATAAATAGAGACTGAAAACATCTCTGTTGAGTGGGACGAATTAATATTTCTAACGAGTATAAGAGCCTGGTGTTATACCAGGCTCTTTCCTTTTTTTACATATTACTATTTTGATAATATAGTAGTTTCCTTATTTTTATTGGTCGATTTAAATTCTACCCTAGTACCCATCTTCCTTTAAAAGCATATTTCGGCAAATACTGATTATTGTAAGATAATTATTTGAATAAACAGACTGTTCGGAAAGTTTTGGTGATGTCATTATATACAACATCCCATTACATATATTGTTATTTGCAATAACATATATTGTAATGGGACGTCAAATATATTGGTATTTTCTTTACAAAACCACTGTTTGAATAAATACTTCAATTGTTTGTCATACCTTTGACGTATGGAAAAGCACTTATTCGAGGGTGAACCGTTGTGAACCAATCATAGTACCATCTGCAAAAATATCTACGCGGTATGTGCCAGCAGAGAGATACTCTTCTACATTCCAAAAAACGGTAATGGGTTGTTCTTCTCCGTTGTATTCAATATACTTTTTGATAGAGTAGGGGAGTGAACGATTTTCATATTCAAACGTATTGGCAGCGTTCTTTGTCAGCACTTCATTGTTGGGCTTGTAGATATTGATATACAATGTACGTTCACCTGTTTCTGCAGTAATGTTCTTGACAATGGTAAAACCGATAGTAAACTTTACTACATCTTTTACCTTTTTCACTTTCTTGTCACGTTTGTTCTTGGGTTCTACCCAAATATTGGTAGCATCCAGTTGAGCAGCCAGAGTTACTTTCTTATTCAGATTCTTCTTCTCTTCCGACAGATTGTTTATCTGGCGTGAAGCAGCGTTATATTTCTGTGTTACTTCAGCGATCACTTGTTTCTGTTGGTTGGTCAGTTTATTGAGTGAGTCAATCTGGTTGATATAGCCAATCATAATTTTACGTAACGAGCTTAACTCTTTTTTCAGACGGCGAATTTCAGTGGCGTTACTACTCTTGACTGTACGTAGCTCTTCAAGAAGACGCTGGGTTTTAATCTGCTCCTGCTCTAATAAGACGGACAGTGAATCATTGGATACTGTAAGTTTCAGTTCATCATATTGCTGGGCAAAACGGGTATATTCGTTTTCCAGATCCTCTTTCTCAAGAGCAAATTCTTCAACCAGTTCGCGATTATTCTGCTTTTCGGTGAACAGTAGATACGTGATGCCGACAAGAGCAATCACCAATACCGATACGGCGATAATGAGCAGGGTCTTTTTATTCATGTTTCTTTAGTTAGATGATAATTCGCCGCAAATTTAATCATTTCACTACATAGTAACACAGCGTTTCACGTAGTTTTTTCTTTTAAGAGTTTGTTTAAGTTTTCTTTTCCTGAACACGTAAGTTAATAATCGGATGAATTGTAGCTGTTATTCGGACGGAGTACGATTGGCACTCGGATGAAGTGTAACTACTGATTTAATAAAAGAGAAGTATTAGTACAACTACATATTGGCAGGAGTTGTCTCTTTAACTAAAATTATTACGGAAATATTTCTTTAATAACGATTATCGTTGTACTTTTGTCGTCGCAAAAAGATAGAACTAATTATCAACTTTTTAAAATATAAGTATTATGTCAAAAGTAACCGTAGTAGGCGCAGGTAACGTAGGTGCTACATGTGCAAATGTACTTGCTTTCAATGAAGTAGCAGACGAAGTAGTAATGCTGGACGTAAAAGAAGGCGTTTCAGAAGGTAAGGCAATGGATATGATGCAGACAGCTCAACTGTTGGGATTCGACACTACCATTGTTGGCTGCACCAATGATTATGCTCAGACTGCAAACTCTGACGTTGTTGTTATCACTTCTGGTATTCCTCGTAAACCGGGTATGACTCGCGAAGAACTGATTGGTGTGAATGCTGGTATCGTGAAATCAGTAGCTGAAAACATCCTGAAATATTCTCCTAACGCTATTATCGTAGTTATCTCTAACCCGATGGATACAATGACTTACTTGTCACTGAAAGCTTTGGGTGTACCCAAGAATCGTATCATTGGTATGGGTGGTGCTTTGGATAGCTCACGTTTCAAATATTTCTTGTCTCAGGCTTTGGGTTGCAATGCTAACGAAGTAGAAGGTATGGTTATCGGTGGTCATGGTGATACTACTATGATTCCTTTGACTCGTTTTGCTACTTACAAAGGTATGCCGGTTTCTAACTTCCTGTCAGCAGAACAGTTGGAGAAGGTTGCGGCTGACACAATGGTAGGTGGTGCTACACTGACTAAACTATTGGGTACTTCTGCATGGTATGCACCGGGTGCAGCAGGAGCATTTGTAGTGGAATCTATCATCCGTGATCAGAAGAAGATGATTCCTTGCTCTGTAGCTTTGGAAGGTGAATATGGTGAAAACGATCTTTGCTGTGGAGTACCTGTAATTCTGGGTAAGAACGGTATCGAGAAAATCGTGGAACTTCCGTTGAACGAAGAAGAAATGGCTAAGTTCAAAGCAAGTGCTGAGGCTGTTCGCAAAACAAATGCAGCTTTGAAAGAAGTAGGTGCTCTTTAATAAAGAAGGGGTTATATACTTGAAATAATAAAAAGGACGGTTCTTCTGTAAGGGGGGAATCGTCCTTTTTCTGTCTGGTCTTTTGCTTTTAAAACCCTATTTGTAATCCAGCTGAAATATAATCAATACTAAGAAGAGTTACCTGAATTTAAGGAATAAATTTACTTAACTTTCCACAATAGGTTATTGTTAATTTATGCATAGCTCTTGTCACTGCTACATAAAGCATACTTTTATCAATTGCCGAACAATAGTTTCTATCATTCATCTGTGGTATAATAACTTCGTCAAACTCCAGTCCTTTCGCCATGTGCGACGAAGTGATGAGGATACCTTTTACAAAAGCCGAACTTTGGTTCGACAGGAAATAAACATTTTCTATGTATGTCTGAAGTTTTTCTGCAAGGGATTTTGCCTGAACTTCTGTTTTACATACAATCCCAAGTGATTTATAATTTGATTTCTTAAAAGTGAATATTAAATCTGTAATACCGGATATCTCTTCTTCTGTATTTCTGTATTGAAGAATCACTGGTTGTTTACCATGTCTTACGATAGGTTCTAACTCTTCATTGAGCAGAATTTTTTGTGCAAAACAGGTAATTTCAAAAGTAGAACGATAACTTTTGCATAGTTTCATCACTTCTCCAGTTGTAAATATTCTTTGAATCATATCAGCAGTGGATGAGCCATAGGGATTGACTGATTGGGATGCATCACCCAGAATCGTCTTCCGGCAAGGATAAAGTTTTTGAATGACTTTATACTGTATAGGAGAATAATCTTGCATTTCGTCTATCAGGATATGCTTGACATGACTGTGAGTTTTTTTTCCCTCCAATGCTATATGTAGGTATGCTAAAGGAGCTAAATCAGAATATTCCAACGTATGACTTTTGCGCATCCTTAACATTTCGCTTTTTCCTGCCCATTCAAAAAAGTTCTTATAGACCTGAATATCATTATTGCCGGCAAACATTTTTCTTACTTCTTTTTTCAACAGATTTTTCTCTGCGGTAGTAACTGTAAAATTGTATTTGATTGTCATCATTTCCAGAATATAATCGGTCATCGTCTCAAAACGTTGGCGCATTGGGTAGCGGCTGAATCGCCTGAATTGTTCATCAATAAATTCGGCCGGAATAGTGATGTGTCTGGTTAGTTTTACGTCTGTTGCTCTGAAATAGTTATTTTCCATATATAGAATAAACTTATCGAGGAGTGAGATGAAATCAAATGAAGCCTTATACTGTATCCTTTCGATAAATCCTTCTGTAGGCTTTTCAAGTAATTCTGTTACTTGTTCAAAGAAGTTCTGGTATTTATATTTGTGACCGAGTACATCCGAAAGAATATATTCCATACTGGTTTCGGGAACAGTCTCCTCACCAAGTTCCGGGAGTACGTTAGAGATGTAATCGGTAAAAACTTTGTTGGGCGAAACCACCAATATGTTTTTGGAGGAAATATCTCCTTTCAGTGTATAAAGAAGATAAGCGATGCGATGTAAGGCGATGGAGGTTTTACCCGATCCGGCAACTCCTTGTATGATAAGTACGTGTGCATCTTCATTACGAATAATGCGGTTCTGTTCCCGCTGAATGGTTGTGACAATGTTTTTCATTTTATCATCAGCGTTCGAACTTAGTTCTTTCTGTAAAATATCGTCATGTACAGTCAGAGAGCTTTCAAGCATATATTCCATTTTGCCATTACGGATATGGTACTGACGTTTCAGTAAAATCTCTCCCCTTATTTCACCCAAAGGGGATGAATATGTAGCTTTCCCCAGTTCATTGTCGTAAAACATGCCTGCGATGGGAGCTCTCCAGTCATATATCCGGTTTATCTTTTTGTTGGTGTCATAAAATGTGTGTATTCCTATATAAACCGGTATTGTCGTCTGGCTTTTCTTCCTTTCTTCTTTAAAATCTATCCGGCCGAAGTAAGGACTGTCTACTATTTTATTCAGTCTTTTGCGCTTGTCAATCACATTTTCACCCAATGCAAAATGATTTAAGATACTTTCTCTCATAGAACGAATTTCATGTGGATCAATATCTTTATTTGACCATAAATACTCTTTGTACTCTTGTAGTGTATCTACGTGTTCTTTCACTGATACACTCGTATTATTAATCACGTCGTTGAGGGTATTAATTATCTCCTGCAAATATTCTTTCTCTTGCTCTTCTGTTTTATTAAATACCATAACTCTTTCATTATTATATTAAAACGGTTTGAAAAGACAGCAAAGTTAGTTCATTCCATTGGGGCGATAAATAGTTATTTATAGCTATATATCCAGCCTTTTTTCTACTTTTGTACACTTTATTTCAAATGCGGAAAGATGGATATTCTTGATATGGCGGGACGGAACCAGCAAAAAGCCTGGGAGATAATAGAAAGTACCGGTGTTATCCCGATATGGGAAAGTATTGGTGCAAAAGTGAATTTGGTGGGTTCCTTGAGTACAGGGTTATTGATGAAACACCGGGATATTGATTTGCATATTTATACCTCACCTTTGAGCTTGGCTGATAGTTTCCGGGCAATGGCACAGTTTTCAGAAAATATAGCTATAAAGAAGATGGAGTGTGTAAATCTTTTGCATACTGTTGAAGCCTGTGTGGAGTGGCATGCCTGGTATCAGGATTCTGAGAGTGAACTTTGGCAGATTGATATGATTCATATCCGGAAAGGCTCCCGGTATGATGGCTATTTTGAAAAAGTGGCGGAACGTTTGAGAGCTGTTTTGACTGACGAAACAAGACTGGCTATTTTGAAATTGAAGTATGAAACTCCTGAAACGGAAAAGATTATAGGGATAGAATATTATCAGGCTGTTATTCGGGATGGAGTAAGAAGTTATGCGGAATTTGAGGTATGGCGGCAAGAGCATCCGGTTACAGGCATTGTAGAATGGATGCCATGATGTGTCGATATGAGATTTAATTCAACAGCCCCAGTTTCAATCCAGTATTAATGGCTTCAATAGAATTTTGTACACCTAATTTATGTAATAGATTCTGCCGATGGATATGAACCGTATGGATACTGATACAAAGTTTGTCAGCTATCTCTTTACTTAGAAGCCCTTTCTGAATATACTGTAAGATTTCAGTTTCACGTTGCGTCAGAATTATTTGTGTTGTTGATAATAGAGAGGGAGAGAATATTTCTCCGTTTTTAAGATTCAGTACAGTACAATCTACCTGATTGGATTCCTTTTGATTGGGGGCAATATCCATATTTCCTATTATGAGCCAGGCTTTTCCGTTATGAGCCTGTTCTAAAACCTGCTGTTTGCTGATAACTCGTATATATTGTTGTCTGGCATTGCGTACCCGGAAACTATAGATATTACAGTAATCATTCCTTTGTTCGATAGGCAAACCGAATATAAACTTACCAAGATCAACCTGTAGCCGTTTTAGTTGTGATAAATCATCTGGATGAATGCGTGATTCTAAATAATCACCTTGTCTTTCCAATGTAGCTATCTTGTGGCTGTCATATCCCAGTAAATCTACGAAGTTGGAGGATGCGAAAGCATACCTGCATTTATAAACATCAACAACGAATGTACAGTTGTGACTTAGTTTAGACATGCGGTGAAGCATGCTTTTGTTACGTTCCCAAAGACTGTAATCAATGTCTGATGCCGATAGATGTTGCTTTGCCCACATTTCTTCCCTGGTTATATTCATTGACCTCATATAGTATAGCTATAAATTATTGTTTTTGTTCCACAAAGGTAAAATTAATCTTTAATGATGGAAATAATTATAGAGGTTAGACATTGTTTTATTACTGGGAATGGTGTAGTTTTACTTCAGCTAAGTTTTCTTTTGTACTCATTTAATGGTAGAATAAAGAAAGAATACACTTATCTTTGTATTAGTGATTGTTTGTAACCGGAATATCACAATAATGCCGGGTGATAATAAAATTATGAAGACAAAAGAAATAGATCGTTTTTCGGAAGTTCCACAAGACTATCCTCTGTGCATTAATTATCAATGTCCTCGGGCGTCTACTTGTTTGAGGCAATTAGTGGCACAGGAAGCTACTGATAGTATAAAGTTTTTAATGATTATCAATCCGAAGCATCAAGCTACTTTGAAAAAAGATTGCCCTTATTATCGTTCAAGTACCAAAGTTCGCTTTGCCAAAGGCTTTATGAATATCATAGAGAATCTGACTCAAAAGCAAATACGGGAAGTAATTCCTCAACTGATAAATCGATTCAGTGAAAGAACATATTATCGTATTCGTAAAGGAGAGCGTTTACTCTCACCTGCCGAGCAACAAAGTGTGGTGAATATTTTAAAAAAATATGGGGTGGCCGAGCCGATCGTATTTGATGATTATATAGAGGGTTATGAGTGGTAGAACTGGATCGTATAATGTACTTCTTGCCATCACATTGGCAGAGTCCTGCCAATGTGATGGCAAGGTGTTGCCAATAGGTTGGCAAAGTCTTGCCAATACGATGGCAAAAGAGGATATCATATCTGTGTAAATATCGAATTACGCATAGGCGATTACATTAAGAAAATAATAAAAGTTGGTTATAAGGGTTTGGAAAAACTTTTATAACCAACTTTTATTATATTTCAATCCGTATTTGTCGGAAAGGTTATGATTAGAAAATCACTTTGATACCGTCGACTATGTAAATACCCGGATTAAGGAAAATTGTGTTAGAGCCGGGTTTAACGGAGATTGATATGACAGGTATTCCTGAGACGGTAAATATGTCAATATCTTGTTCCACATCCGAGATTATCACAAGATTTGAACCTTCCTTGATAAGTTTTAGTTTTTCACCTTGGAAGAGTGCCTGGTTGTCAACACCGGTTGTGATGTTTACCTTACCAACTTCAAATGAATCCTCAACTTCGGAAGTATTAGCTTTTGCATAGACCGAGAAAGGTGCGATAACAAGATTTGTTTCTTCATCGCCGATACGGTTAAATCTGTAACCTTCATCATCAAGTACGTATGTGTCAGAAGCAGCATTGGTAGAAGTATAATTACCGAATAGAGTGAAATCCCTACCTGCTTTTGAGATAGATTCCGATAGCGGAGTCATAGGTACGTCAAACGTAAGCGATTCGTCTGTTTGCGTAGCGGGTGTGCCGTTCGCATAGAATGTAAAGTTGACTGAATCATCCACTTCTCCGTTGAGATGTATCATATACGGTTTATTTGCTTCAATTGAAGGTTGGTTTTCGAGTATTGTAGCGTTGTCGTTGAATGACAATATACTGACTGTATGGTTACCCGAAGTACCGATAGTATAGTCATAACCTTTTTCATCGGACATGCGCGTGGGTACAAACGGTAAGACTATACCTTTCCATTCTTTGCTTTCATTTCCGGATGGGTAGTTCAGATCAACTGACAGGGAGATGGTCTTCTCACCGAGATTAAAGCTTGCCGGAGCATTGAAAGCATAACCGTCAGTGAGGACGATGTCGGTTGAAGCCACCCGCGTACCACCACTGTTGACCACAATGTTTGACTTCGAAGAGATTGATTTTTCCAGACCTCCTGCAACATATATTATACAGTTGGGATTTATACCCTCAAACGATTGATCGTTTATACCTGCGGTATTACGTACACGGGTGGAGCCTTGCTCCTTGTCAGACTGTGAGTTTCCGAAAAGCGTGATACTCGTCAACGAAGAACATCCGTCAAAAGCTCCGGCGTCTATCGCATCGACCGAATTGAGTGTCAGCGATTCGAGTTGCGAACAGCCGGCGAACGCATTTTTTCCTATAGAGGTAACGTTTTCCGGAATCACTACATTTGTGAGGTTTTCCATTCCGGCAAATGCATTTGAAGGTATTTCGCTGTTTTCAATGGCAGACATGTCAATGGTTTCCAAAGACGTGAAGTTTTCACGTATGTGTTCAAAGGCCGTATCGGTCATTTCTCCCGACAATCCGAGTTCAACAATCCCATCGGCTTCTTCTTTATCAATATGGATCACTTCTTCCGGTTTAAGAACCGCACCTTCAACAGGAACCATCGTGATTTCAACTTCCATATCCGACTGTAGGTTAGTGATCACATAAATACCGTTTTCATCCGGAAGAGCAACTTCACCGGCTATTTTGACTTTAGGAGTCATATTCGGAGTTTCGGAAACGACCGTAAATTTGTAATCGCAACCTTCCTTGTAGAGGGTTTTACGTTCATTAGAACCTTGAACAAACAGAGCCATATTGACACCATTCCATACATTTACCTCATTAAGGTTTACAAAGTTGACTTTAGATTTTCCGGACACATCTTTGACCTTGATATCATAATGGAACACCACGTCAATGATATGGTTTTGCGGACAGGATAGATATTTCGGATCTGTTACATTACCATAGAATTTCACTAGATAATAACCGCCGGGATTGAAGAAATCAGTGGGATCGAGTGGATCAAGCTGATTTGTTACATCTTGTTTATTGTCATAAAGTTTAAATGCAACTCCAGGACGGTAGGTCGGATTGGGCTTATAAGAGGTTGGCTTAAAATTGGGCAAGCCAAGCATTACAGTTTTAGTTGCACTTCCCACAGGTCCCTCAATTTTGGTCAATGGTTCTCTTTCCGAATATTGGAAAGTTCTGTCCGGGTCAATCTGAATGTTATAGAATACTTTTGAAGTTGTATGTTGGAGTTCTTTCCAGAATTCACTGTTCGTATATGCCGATTCAGTACCTTTGGGCACTTCAAGGGTTATTTGAGTATTCGTTGGGAATGGATTACTTTTCAATGGTACCGGAGTTTTTGACAGAACAACTATCTTTTCAAGTTTAATGCATGCTGCGAAAGCGCCACTTCCAATATAAGCTACTTTTTCCGGAATTGTAATTTCTTTTACATTGATACAACGATAGAATGCATTTTCTTCTATACTCTCCAGATTCTTAGGCAGAAGGATTGTTGACAGAGCCGTTTTTCCCATCGGATTTGATGCTGCAAAAGCATTTGTAGGCAGTGAGTTTGGAGTGGGCAGACTTTTTATTGTCACATCGGTCAAGTCAAGAGCTACAAGTTTATCTGCATTCTTCTGCAATGTCGCAAAATCGGAGGCATTCATCTCACCCATTAGTTTGAGTCGTGAAGGGAAAACTTCGGAAGTTTTTGATGCAAGCTCTCCTGCATGGAGGTTCATAGCTGTATAAGTTTCGTCTCCGGCAGCCACTACTTGTATGGCTATGTCAAGATCTTCACGTACACTTTCAACCTTTATTTGGGCTACTCCCTGACGATCAGCCACAATCTTACCATTGATCGACACCGTTATTGCGTCGGCAACAGAAACCGGCATGATCTTACATGTAAAGTCCATACCATGGACGATCTGATCAATAGCCCCCTGGATAGTGGCTCCCTGAACAGAAGATGGCATAGTGATCTTGTGGTACAACACCTCATTACCTACAGCCTTGATTGAATCTTTTACGTTTTCATTTATTCCTTTGACGAGATGCCATTCTTTCTTGTTGTACGAAGTTGCGACACGTACAAGATTGCCCTCACGTACCGAAACTTCTTTCACCTGACAACTGAAGCTACATGGCAGGTCGCCGTAATTCGTTCCTGAGTTAGTAAACACAGGCGAAATGAATTCTTTAATAGCACCATTAGCATCCGTAAGTACGGCAGCATAGAACATTAAGGCGTCATCCTGAGGAATAGCCAATGCGTTGGCACGTATGGTAAATGTCTTGCCGGAAATAACATTGATTGCGTCGGTTACCAGTCCTACACCACCCCTTGAGTCAGTTAACTTCCACGAAGATATGCGAGTAGTAGGTTGTGGCTGAACAAAATTAGCGTGAATCATAGTGTTGGCGTTGACGGTGATGGTATATCTGTTATCAGTTCCGGCATTCAATTTGGTTGTATTGGCGAAAACTTCCATTCTGGCATCACCAAAACGATTGTCAGTTTCAACGGTGAATGAGAACAATGAACCGGGTGTCACTTCAAGACTTTCGGAATCAGGAGTGATCTTTACACCTTCTGTCTCCTCAAGAACAATCATATAGGAAGAAGCCGGAACAGGATTTTCTTCAACGATCTCTTTGAAATCCTGCCAGTTCTCCTTTGACGAATATGCCGTTTTTGCGTTAACCGGTACTACAAGTTTAGATTTAGGTGTTCCTGTGAACACACACCAGTTGATCCATGCCGGCGATTGACGGCGTACAATGACTTCTCTCAGATTACTGCAATTTAAGAATATATTGTATTCGTAAGTACCCACTGATGCCGGAATTTCGATTTTTTGCAGACCAGTGGCATTGAAACAGCCATTTTTCAAAATGGTGAGAGACTTTGGCAACTTAATATGTTGTAACGAATGGTAGCCACTGAATGCTTTAGTGGGGATAGCGTTAGCAGGATTCGAACCATTGGCTACTATGTTCACACCAGAAATATCAAGCATGGTTAGCTTCATACGTTCGCGTATAAATGTGAAATCACGGACGTCGATCGTTCCATAAAGTGTCAGTTCCTTAATCGTTCCGGCATCGGCTTCACTGATAAGCTTTTCAAGGTTACCGGCAGTTACCCATAGATTACGTTTATTCACTACATCCTCCATTGACTGTACGATAATACGGATTTGCTGGTCAGTGGTGACATTTTCAATTTTGTAAACATTATCGGCACTTGGAGTCAGGATGAATCCGTTTGCTTTGACTGTAACAACCTTGTCAGGGGAAGCGGATTGGACTTTAAATGTGTAGTCGCGACCTTTGATTACTTTTACATCGGCATACGATATGATAGCTCCGTCTACGTTGAGCGGTATGTCAATTGAAAAATACGGTATGGAATTGTTTTTTGCTTTAATCTCATTTATTGTGATGAGGTCGCCGGTAACGGGCAACCACTCGTCAGAGCCGTTGGCTATAGTGACCATACGGATTATATCATCGTTAGCGACAACGGTTTCGGCAGGTACCGAACATGTAAAATCAGAATAAAGTCTTGGCATCATCACCTGCATTGCTTGAAGTGATAACCCTTTACCATCATGCAGTAATGTTTTCAATTTCCCATTAGCAGAGAAAAGAGCCACAGAAATTTTTCCTGAGAAATTTTCATATGAAACGTTTTTAAAGGCACCTGCTCTTATGCTGAACTTCATTCCGGGGTTGATATCTACTGCGTCGGAAGTTATACCGATCTGACGTTCGTCGGCTGTGATATGAACAGGTGACCACTTGACTGTTGTTTCGGCAGGTTTGATATTATAGATGATAGTGGTCTGGTCGTTGAAACTGTGTGATGTACTTACAGTGGGGTTGAGAGCGTCGGAAGAAAAATAACCGTTGGCCGAACCACCCCAGCCCCAATTGATGTGGAAATAAGGTACTGAACCTTTTATCTCATATCCGTCGCACACAAAAGCATGACCTACTGAGACATCTTGACCACTATAGATCACTGGTCGTCCGGCATTGATCTCGTCAACAATTATGGCATCCCATACAGTTCGGTCGGTTTCCGAACGCTTTTTATAGGATACCCCTGGGTCATATCCGAAAAATGATATAAGGGCGGCAGGAACACGTACTTCAAAGGCACTCGAACCATACATTCCGAAATCTGTTTTTATTGATATAGCACAATGAGCCATCAGTGTAGCCACGGCATCAGCTTCGGCTGTAGAATATCCTGAACGATAGTTATCCATTCTCATATTACCCCAATCATATTGGGTATTGAAATCAGTACCGTCAAGTGAGCCATTACCCATTGAGGGGTAATTATAATATTTCATAACGGTAGCCATGGCAGTACCAACGCAACCTACAAGGCGGCGGTTAGGTATCTGACCGTTGAATGGAGCTTCCTGACTCCATTCCGGAGTTTTGATAGACTTTGTCAGTGAAGTTTGCATACTTACACGCTTGCGAAGCTCGGTGATATTATTTCCAACCGGTTTTACAGCATTGTTAAGCATCATTGTAGTGACATCAGATATTTCATCTGGCACATATGAAGACTCATAGGAGTATCCAACAACCGGGATTGCCTTGTCATCAGCCGATATGATGATAAATCCTTGTCCATCCTTGGCATTAAATACATAATAAATAGGTGTTCCGTCACTTTTTTGTGAGGTATACACCAATTCAAAAGCACTGGGAGAGCTTAGTCGCGAAATGTTACCAGCATTAAAAAAATTAGCAGCGGCTTCAGCAGCTTCTTCTGTAGTCAACATTTTGGCATGGAGGCTGTACGGGTAAACAGCACACACCAGAAGAAGCAGTACTTGTAAAAACTGTTTCAGCATAAGATAAATAGCTTTTAATTAAGTTATAAATAATATAAATGTTTAATATGAATACGGCAAACCTGTGAGGCGTATAGATTATGAATCAATAAACATAAATTCGCTCATTATTAGTGTCTTATTTTATCGATAGGACACTTGATTTTTATCAAAAACTATTACGGGGTGCAAATTTAACTATATTTTCATAACAAACTATCTCATTTTTTGAGAAAAAAATACAAATAGGTGTCCAAAATCAGGTGATATAATAAAGGATAAAAATAGTTATTCAGGTCAGAAGATGATAAAGAAATGGAAAACTCAAATCACTCAGTATGATTCAAGGTTTCGATCTGATTGTTAATGTCACCTAAAAAAAACTTTATGCTTATAAATAAATTGGTGGAAGGGAGGCTTTCGAGTATATTGCTAAAGTATTCGTACGTTGTTAATGAAGAAATTCAAAATATTTTTGGCTGTTTTATAAAATAGTTAAGAACTGCCAGTCCATTTAAGCAAGATTATTTCGAAATTTTTGGGATACTGGATATTACTTATCGTTGATTAATATATCAAGGTATTCTATTCTTATTATATCGAGAGGGAGATAAATTCAATGGTGTATAATTGTTATGAAATGAAGTCTTTCCTTTTCAAAATTAAAGTAAAATGAAAAAGATTAATTACTATTATTTCGTTGCTGGATTTTTAGCGATTCTATTTTCTATAACGCATGAATTGAATGGACAACAAGTCTTACTTCCAGCTCTATATACCGGGGAATTAGATATAACAACTGTAACGACATTCAAATATATTTGGCATATAATTACAGCTGAGAATTTTGTTTTTGGTATTATGTTTATTATCATGGCATTTTATAAAAAACAAGAACAAGTGAGGTTTGCTGCATGGTTGATTTGTGTAATCCTGTTGATTCGTTTATTTGTTATTGTGATTACAACTTTGATGATGGGAGGTAAAATGGACAATTTAGGCATTGATATAATTGCGATAATAGTCTATACAACGATTATTCTTTTGGGAACACGCGCCGGGAATAGAATTAAAGTAAATGGATAGAAATGAAATATTTAAATCGGGAAATAGAAACTCTATTAAAAAAAAGAGGAGCAGAACTGATACGATGTGTCAGCATATCCCATTTAGATCAAAGGCAAAGCAGGCGATTTTCTCATGCCATTGTTTTCACATTTCCACTAACCGCTAAATATATTAGAGAGGTGGCCGATACTCCCAATTATGTCCAGGCGCGAATAGATGATAATTTTAATTTTGATGATGATGAATACTTACAAGTTGAACTCAAAACAGGAAAAATAGCAGATGAATTAGCAAGATTGCTTAATGCCAAGGGCTATAAATCTATATCTCAATCTGATGAGGAATTGATAACAGAAGGAGCATTTGATTTTGATACAAAAACTTCTGTTTTACCTCATAAAACAATAGCATTACTTAGTGGAATTGGTTGGATCGGTAAAAATAATCTGCTTATTACCCCTGAGTATGGATCGGCACAATGTCTTGGTACGGTTTTAACAGATGCACCGCTGAAGACCATAATACATGAACCCCTTTTACCAAAATGTGGTAACTGTGTTGCCTGTATAGATATATGTGAAAAGCATGTATTGAAGAGAGGTGTTTGGAGTATAGGAGTATCAAGAGATGAGATAATCGATGTATTCGGATGTAGTACTTGCTTGAAATGTCTTGTACATTGCTCCGTAACACAAGCATATGTGAAAAGGCATCTGCTAAAATGAAAGTTGTATTTTGAAATATGTTTCTGAGTGATCAGATTCTTTTAACAAACATATTATTGTCGTTTTTGGACAAAAATATGGCTTAATTTTCAATTTACTCAATCTCCTTAAACTTTATCTTTGTCAACGAAACGTAAATGTATAACTATTATAAAATGGTATGCGAAATAAACTGATTATTGCCGGAGGGGGATTACTGATAATACTTGCCTTGTTTCATCTTTCATTCTGGAGCTTATTCAATTGGCAGGAAGAATTACCTAAGTTGAGTGCCGAAAATAGTGGAATTATGCAAATGTCTGCTATCGGATTTGTGTGTCTGTTTTTATCTTTAGGAATGATCTTTATAAGTTTTCGCAAAGAAATTGCTAATACCAAATTAGGCCAAGCATTATTATTTACTCTGGCTATCTTTTTTCTTATAAGGACTATTGCTGAATTTATATTTCCGGGAAGTTCAATTGAATTAGGTGTTTTTCTGGCTATATGTACTCTTGTTTTCTTGATACCAGCAACTGTAAAGAAGATATGATGAACAGCATGATAATGTGGATACTAATTGAATGTTATTTCTTTAGATGATTGATTAATACAGCTGATATATAGGTCATCTTTCGATTACCTTATCATTACTGTTAGGAATCGTTGTTGTATCTTTTCCTATGATAATATCAATGAACAGAAAAGATTCATGAAAAGGATATTGGACATTTAAGAAAAGTATATTTGGACTTTTGGAAAAAACATAATAATATTTTTTAGCGTAACTTTGCATCGAAAATTTTTAAACATAAAAAGTTATGGCTAAGTTAAATCCCCAAACAATAGGGCTGCTCAGTAGTTTTTTGATAATTCTATTCGGATGTGTTAAAAATCATTCTGAATATAAAATTTATGTGAATGATGAATTTGGTGAAAGATTAGAACTTGGTAAATAAAACGGGTATGAAAAATTTTAATTATTATACTCCAACAGAAATCGTTTTCGGGAATGATTCAGAAAGCAAGATAGGGTATCTTGTCAGACGATATGAAGGTACGAAAGTTCTTATACATTATGGTGGAAAGAGTGCAGAGCGTTCCGGATTACTCAACGATATCTGTCGGCAATTAGATGCGGAAGGTATTTTATATGTAAAGCTGGGAGGTGTTGTGCCTAATCCTCGTCTGTCAAAAGTGTATGAAGGGATAGAGTTATGTCGCAAGGAAGGGGTGAATCACATCCTTGCCATTGGTGGTGGGAGCGTCATTGATTCGGCGAAAGCCATTGCGTACGGTCTTGCTTATGATGGTGATGTGTGGGATTTATTTGACGGAAAAGCCGAGGCGAAAGCTTGTTATCCTATAGGAGTGGTCCTTACGATTCCTGCTGCCGGAAGTGAGATGAGTAACGGTTGTGTGATAACTAATGAAGTAGGCTCAAGAAAACGAGCTTATAACAATGATCTTGCCCGTCCGAAATTTGCGATAATGAACCCTGAACGTACCTTTTCATTATCTACATATCAAACAGCGTGCGGTATTGTAGATATTATGATGCATACAATGGAACGATATTTCTCACAGGAAGATGATATGATACTTACTGATGAATTGGCTGAATCTCTACTGCGTACCGTAAAAAACAGTGCATATAAAGTTATGCTTACTCCGGAAGACTATCGGCACAGAGCGCAAGTTATGTGGGCTGGAAGTCTTTCGCACAATGGCTTGACAGGATGTGGGACTGTGGGGGATTATGCCACTCATATGCTTGAACATGAATTGAGTGCATTGTTCGATGTTGCTCATGGTGCGGGATTGGCTGCTTTATGGGGAAGTTGGGCACGTTACGTTTTCAAAGAAAATATTTCTCGATTTGTTCGTTTTGCAGTAAATGTAATGGGGCTTCCGAATGATTTCACGAATCCGGAATCTACAGCATTGGCTGGTATTGAGGCTATGGAGCGATTCTATCATGATATGTCTATGCCTATTTCTATTCAAGAACTCATCGGACGGGATATTGCCGATGATGAAATACGGCTGATGGCGGAAAAATGTAGTTTGGGAAATACGAGTACTATCGGGAATTTTAAAAAGCTGAACATGGAAGATATGGAAGAAATATATCGAATGGCAAGATGAAATAGGGATAATATGGCAGGATACAATTAATAATTCTTATATTAATGATTTAGTATAATTCAAATATGGCGAAATTTAAAATAAACGAAGGCAATGTAGAAAACTTCTTTTGTTGTACTACTATTTTTGACAGAATTTGTGAAGGTGTAGTAGACGAACACATGCTTGGTTTTGTTTTATCTGGAGAACTTACATTGCAGACGAAAGAAAAGAAAGTCAATATTCGTAATGGGGAAGCTGTATTCATCCGTCGTAATCATCTTGTAACTAAGTTGAAACAGCCTGCTAAAAATGGACAACCGTTTAAAGGGTTGTTCTTGCGGATTAATGTCCCATTTCTTAAAAGCATTTCCAAACAGATCGTGTTACCTATACACCCATTATCTGATTCTTTATCTAATTCGTTGCATTTCTATTTGCCGCAACATCCTTTCTTAACAGGTTTATTCCAGTCATTGGATGCTTATTTCACTACAGGACAACTTCCTTCCCCCACGATTATAGAGACTAAACTTAAAGAAGCCGTATTGGTTTTATTGGAACTTAAGCCTCAATTGGCAGGTGCCTTATTCGACTTTGAAGAACCGTGGAAAATAGATTTGCGGGAATTTATGAATCGAAATTATACTTGTGATTTGACTCTTGAACAACTTGCACATTATACAGGGCGAAGCTTGTCTGCATTTAAACGTGATTTTGCAGATACTTTTGAAGGCGAGACACCTGCCCGTTGGATAATAAGACGGCGATTAGAGGAAGCAATGATATTATTGAAAAAAGGGGTGCCGGCATCAAGTGTATATCTCAAAGTAGGTTTTAAAAACTTATCACATTTTTCAACAGCGTTCAAACGACAGTTTGGTATATTGCCAACCCAAGCCAAATCTATACAAAACCTATATTTTTAATTGAATTATTTAATAATTATCTCATTACAAAATATGGTATGTTACGAGAAGAATAATATATGCTGTGAGAACCACACATACATCTCACATATTTTCCTTAATTCGTAATAAGTTGACAACTTCTTCCTACTTTCTTCTTCACTTAAGTAGTACATACATGTACGGGGCTTACATTTGTTCTGGTTGTACTGATTAAGAGGCATTGTATGCCTCCTCTGGTAGTGCGGGTTCTGCCTGAGTCCAATACACAACTGAGTTATAGGCTTAATCAGTTTGCTGGTTGAGGTTTGATTCATCGCAAGAATAAGTGTAAATGCAAAGTGTAAAAGATTGCATATCGGTAGATAGTGCCGAATATTCGAGTGGGCACCCGTCTGGGCTCCCAAAAAGAAAAAGCCTTGTAAGTTCTTGTCTTACAAGGTTTTTTTCTTTCGTTTGTGGTGCCACTAGGAATATAAATGTTAAATTATTATCAATCCGCTTAAATCTTTACAAATGCTAATATGCTAATATTAAAGTATATTAAACCATGTTCAATTTAAGAGAATCGGGACTGATTGAAGAAAAATAGTGACTAAGATAGTGACTCATGTCCTGAGAAATGGATGCGTCACCAGAGAGCCAATTTTAATCTGCATGATTCGCTCAACAGAATAGAGCTTGTTGTTAAGTCGGAGGTAGGGGGCATGTCATTTGACAAGTCGCACGTCGAGTTGGAAATCCTTGCCATTGCAAATCCGAAGAAGGCGGAAGCCATGATGAAAGCAAGGCGCGAAGAAGAGGAACGTCGCCAGGAGGAAGAACGCATCAAGGAAGAGCAGGTCAGATTGATAAAGGAGGGCATCGATGCCGAACGAGCCAAGATATGGAATTTCCTCAATCGTTTTTGCGAGGAGATAAAGAGTGGTAACAGATTGAACGGGCATAACCGGTACGCTCCAGGGACAGTCAAGGCGTGGTTTAGTTTTCGGAAGCTATATGACCAGTTTGACAGAAAACACCGATTTACATGGTATCAGATTGACCGTGCCTTCGTCACCAAGTTCTTCGTCTTTATGGAGAAAAACGACTATATGGTGTCAGCCCAGAACAAATATTTGGTGGATCTTCGTGCCATCGTCAATTATGCCTATCTTGACGGCATACACGACAACGACCGTGCCATGCAGTATTTCTCAAAGAAGAAAATAGAGGATGATGACAAAGCAATAGAAATCTACCTCACGGAAACTGAATTACAGGCATTATACGAGATGCCTTTATCCGGCAAGCAGGATGAAGTGCGCGACATATTCCTTGTAGGTTGCTATACTTGCCAACGTGTGAGCGACTACAACGATATAGACAAGGACTGCTTCACAACGACCGCAAAGGGAACACCGGTTATCCGACTCATTCAGAAGAAAACGCGTAATGAGGTGAAGATTCCCATAATGAATCCTAACCTAAAAGCCATCTGCGAGAAATACTCCTACAATCTCCCTTCTGTTGTCGACGTAATACTCAACCGTTACATAAAGGATATTTTGAAGAAACTCTCCGAAACTACCCCTTCTCTCGGCAAGAAAGTGACAACCAAACTCACCATGAAGCAGAAGCAACTGGAGGAGAATGACAAACTCGTTGTCGAGCGCAACGAAAAGGGAGAGGTGATAATGCCCCGCTACAACTGCGTAACGACACACACTGCTCGACGCAGCGGAATCACCAACATGTACCTAACCCACAAATACACCATCATCCAGATGATGCATGTCAGCGGACATAAGACACAAAAAACTTTCATGGACTACATCAAGCTCTCCTCTGATGAAATCGCCGACGAGATAGATGCAATCGCCAATGGCACAAAATCCGAAGTATTCTGACGATTATTACTCGCAGTCAGCTACAAATCAAAATATAAATTGTAATTTTGAATATGGAAACAAATAATTCACAGCTCGTAATCTATCAGGCACCGGACGGGAATATGTCAATCGATGTGACAGTTCAAAATGATACCGTATGGCTGAGCCAAGGGCAGATGGCCGAACTATTTTACAAAGATCAGTCCGTTATTGCCCGTCACATCTCCAATGTTTTCAAGGAAGGCGAGCTGGAGAAAGAAAGTAATATGCAAATTTTGCATAATACTCTGTCTAAGTACAAGCCAACTCAAGTTTACAGCCTTGATGTGATTATATCTGTTGGCTATCGCGTTAAATCCAAACGTGGTACTCAATTCCGCATCTGGGCAAATAGGATATTGAAGCAGTATCTCCTTCAAGGCTATTCCATAAACGAGCGCATAGCTGCACAGAAATATGACGAGTTGAGTCAGTTGGTAAAAGTGCTTGGTCGCACAATCCAAAATCAGGAAAGGTTTACGGAGGATAGCCGTTCATTGCTTGATGTTGTCGTTGATTACACATACGCCCTCGACACCCTTGACCGCTACGACTATCAGGAACTGAAGATTGAGGACACCACAGGCAGAGAGTCATTTCATGCCACTTACGAAAACGCCATGGAAGTCATCCGCGAGTTGCATGAGAAATTCGGTGGCAGCACATTGTTCGGCAACGAGAAAGACGATTCTTTCAAAAGCTCCATCGGTCAGATATACCAGGCCTTCGGAGGCGTTGACCTCTATCCCTCAGTGGAGGAGAAAGCAGCCATGCTCCTGTATCTCGTAACCAAAAACCACTCGTTTAGCGATGGCAACAAGCGCATTGCCGCCACACTGTTCCTGTGGTTCCTAAACGGCAACGGCATTCTCTACAACGAAGACGGCACAAAGCGCATTGCCGACAACACCCTTGTAGCCCTTACCCTTATGATAGCAGAAAGCCGCACCGAGGAAAAGGATACAATGGTAAAAGTCATCGTCAACCTCATCAACAAGAACAACTGAAATTCAAAAATATCAAAGGTAGTATATGTGTGAGTATAAGTCTTTATTTAGATTGAGAGAAGCAACAGATATAACCATTTCTGAGTTGGAGACTCCCCATCTATATTTTTCTACACCAAATGCTTATAAGGATAAGAATGATGCTAATATATGGGGATTTGTTGAAGGTGATGATAATATATATGAAACATTCAATAGATTTCTAAATGATGAAGGAATTAAACACCTCGCTAATCGCCTTAGAAGCATCGGTATCTGTTGTTTCACTACTGCCATCCCCGGAGGAAAGGCGAAAAGCAAATTTCTTAATTGGCGTAAACCAATTTGCATAGAATATGATCCTGTTATTGTTGAGAATTCATTTGCAAAAAATAAAAATGGAATAGTTCCGTTTCATGTTGGACCAGTAAGCTATCATAATGAACCGCTTATCTTTGAAAAGGATAAAGAGTCATCATGGCATATTCTTTGGGAAGAGAACAAATGGCTCAGTCTGAAAACTTGGGGGATTGCGTTAAAATTCTTATTTTTGCATCATGA
>OBVF01000030.1_pt1 | contig 135498 bp, 84 predicted proteins | sample 1476041 | NCBI WGS metagenome assembly OBVF01 (sample SAMEA2579983, study PRJEB22360) | human gut metagenome
AACATTTTAACAAGCGAAAAAGGTAGATGATTATCAACTGCTGATTCGCATTAATCATTAAAAAACAGAAGACTATGAGTAAGTTGATTTCATTTTTTGAGATTCCGGCAAGCGACTTCAATCGGGCGGTAAAGTTCTACGAGACAATCTTTGGCATCAAGATGCCGGTAACAGAGTGTGAAACAGAAAAGATGGCATTCTTTGTTGAAGAAGGTGAAGAGCAGAGTGTGGGAGCAATCTCTTATGCAGAAGGATTCAATCCCTCGGAACACGGGGTTCTGATTCACTTCAATTGTGAAAATATAGAGCTTATGACAACAGCAATCACACGTAACGGTGGGAAAATAATCATCCCAAAGACAAAGATCGAAGCCGAAGGACGAGGTTGGTTTGCCGTTTTTGCCGACAGTGAAGGAAATCGCATCGGATTGTATGCCGGGAAATAAGTTTTTTCTATCTTTGCCACATCATCAATTTAAGAAATATCAGTTTGTTTAACTCATGAAGTGGCAAATTTGCAGATAGCTACGCTTCGAATGAAATAATAGAGAGTTATTTATTCATTCCGTGGGGATGACTTTTCAGTCATCCCCCTAACGTGTTATTCGCAATTAAATCATGAATTTTACTTATAAACAAATTTGGCTCATCAACTTTCCTGTGATGATGAGCCTGCTGATGGAACAACTCATCAATCTTACCGACACTATTTTCCTGGGTCATGTGGGCGAAGTCGAATTAGGTGCCTCGGCACTGGCAGGAATGTATTACATCGCAATCTATATGCTCGGCTTCGGCTTCAGTCTGGGACTGCAAGTGATGATTGCACGAAGAAACGGAGAAGGGAATCTCCAGAAAACAGGGGAAACATTCTGGCAGGGAATGTTCTTTCTGATCACGCTGTCGATACTGACGTTCACATTCTCCAAACTCTTTTCCCCGACACTGCTACGAACAGTGATTTCGTCAGACCAGATTTATCTGGCCGTTATCCAATACATAAGTTGGCGGGACTATAGTTTTTTATCCGTATTTCCTATACTGGCATACAGGGCATTTTATGTAGGGACTACAAAAACAAGAGTGTTGACGATTAACTCCATTCTGTTAGTGACAACGAATACACTGCTCAACTATCTGCTCATCTTCGGCGTAGGTGGATTCCCGCGTCTTGGAATAGCAGGAGCTGCTATAGCCTCATCGGTAGCAGAAGCGGTAGCACTGATCTATTTGGTGACATATACATACTTTAAGGTGGATAAAAAGAAATATGGCTGGAGATGTTCGTTCAATTTCCCGTTACTCAGACAGCTGTTTCAGCTTTCAAGCTGGACGATGATCCGGTCGTTCTTCTGTATAGCTCCGTGGTTTCTGTTTTTCATAGCCATCGAACATTTAGGAGAAAGGCAACTCGCAGCAGGAAATGTTGTAAGAAGTGTCTCAGTAATCCTGTTCGTTATTGTCAACTCATTCGCCACAACCGGGATCTCGCTGGTCAGCAATCTGATCGGAGCAGGACAAACGGAAAGTGTAATGCCGGTATGCTGGAAAACGGTAAAGCTGAGTTATGCGGTAGGAACTCCGTTTATACTGGTAGCAATACTGATGTCCAATCAGATTTTAGGGATTTATACAAACAGTAAAGAGGTAGTTGAAACAGCCATCCCACCATTCCTACTGATGCTATCTACCTATTTTCTTGCTACGCCAGCCTATACATATTGCAACGCAATCATTGGAACCGGAAAGACAAAAACGGCCTTTGTTTTCCAAATGATAACAATTACCATTTATCTCGGATATCTGTATGGATTAGCTTCCTGTAAGTTACCATTAGTGATTTACTGGACGGCGGAACAATTGTATGTACTATTACTATTAGGATTGGCCTTGAATTATTTGAAAAAAGGAAGCTGGAAACGATAAATGTTTCAAAGCAAGTATCTAAGAACATTATCCTATACAATAAAGGCATAGTCTGCATGCAGGTCATATATCTACTGCATGCAGGCTACGCCTATACTGATTATCCCCCCCTGTTACTACTTATGTGCCGGCGTAGCCATAGGGGTACTTTTATCTTTACTTTCAGCCACCTCTACCAGATAAACTCCAACACAGATAAAGAGGATTGCAAAAGTCTGAGTCCAGCTAAAACGATCTTGTCCTAAAATCAAAGAAGCAATAGTAGCCACAATCAATATCAAATAACCATAAATGGCAACCACCGTCGTTTTCAGATATTTCAAACCGATAGGCAACAGCATGTAACTGATTGTGGTAGGGAATATTAGTACAAACATCAATACGGCAAACGGTAACCAATGGAAAGGTAACGAAAATACAGGAGCATCGAACCCTGTAATCATCGATACAATAAGACCGGATACTGCCGAACCGCTAAAAGTATATTTCAGCATTGTAATAGGACCTACAGCAGAAAGAATGCGTTTACTCATCACCAGATAAATGGCATAAACCACAGAACTGGACAGACACAACATATTGCCGACAAAAGCGTCCGAAGCAAGATCATCACTCCGTTGCGTGAGGATACAAACCAATGCACCGACAAGAGCTATGGATATGCCTACTATTTTCGAACCGGTTGCCTTCTCGTGATAAAAGAAAATCATAATGAGAAACACCCAGATAGGCTGAAGACTCGTGAAAATGGAACTTGACACAGGAGTCGTTTTACTAAGACCAATCAGATAAAGAAACATAAAGCCATAGAGCCCTAATGCTCCCAATAAGAATAATAACCATTTATCCTTACGGGAGGTCTTTTCTTCGGGTGGAGCAAACCAGCCAATAATCCAGAAAGCGACCGCAGCAAAGGTACAGCGGATCGTAGCTCCGGTAAGCGGGCTCATCCACAAAGGAAGTAGATATTTAAGGGCATTCATATTTAACCCACTGAATACTTTTGATATAGCCATGTACAGATTGGCTTCCAGTTTCTTATTCTTCATACTTATTGTTTTAGGTGCTTGTGCTTCCCGCACAGGGAGGCTCGGCAAGCGATGTTAGTTATTATATCGTTTTACGCTAAATGTTGTCTGGCATTACTATCTATCTCTTTCTCCGGTATCGATAAAGCTATATCTCGTAGAGTAACGTAGGAAGCCTCGGTATGTAATGTTGTTTTAGATGTACATGTAAAGCAGTACAACATGTGCATGTGGGACAGTACGACATGTGCATCTCATGCAGCTTTACATGTACATGTAAAACAAAACTGTGCACCGGGAAAAGGAACACTCCTTTCTGAGAAAAACAAAGTACAACACCGGGCAAAGGGGGCGATACCGTTTAGGGGTACTTCCGCTACCGAAAAGATATGCCCATAATCTTCGTTACGAATCAGTTCACCACAGAGGACACAGAGGGCACAGAGATATTATTTTCTCTGATGAGACGCGGATGAACGCAGATTAAAAAACTGTAGTTCTTTATTTTATCGTTATTTCCCTTTGCGAGAATCTGCGTTCACCTGCGTTTCAATGAAGATTTAAAACTCTGCGCCCTCTGTGTACTCTGTGGTAAAATACCATACGGTTTTAAGCTATTTCAAACCATCATCAAACAGGAACGTATTCCGCTTACGATAGGCCCATATTAGTGCTACAATCGTTATAACAAGATTAAATACAAACGCAAACTGCTGAGATTTAACATGAAATACTGTTGACTGAAAGAAATCTATAATAAACGGACAAAGCAAAATTGCCAGATAATTCATCATCATCACAAAAGCCAGTGCCAGCGTTGCTTTCTTCGGAATAGCAGTATGAGTGGTTTTATCATATATAACAGGTTGTATCACCCCATATCCTAACCCTACAAGAATACATCCCGGAGCTATCACCCACTCTTTGGGTGATAACCAGATAAGTGCCAGTCCAACGGCGATGCACAATAAACTGTAAAACTTCGTCTTCTCACGAAAAAGTCCCACTATCTGATTCAAAAAGAAACCCGGAGCCATAATAGCCAGAAAGAACAGCGAAATCATAATACCGGAATTACCACTTGAAAAATGATATTCCTCCATCAGGAAAGGAAGATTAAAAGTAACAATAAGCACTAAATAAGTAGCAAGCCCATAGAACAGCATCACCTGCAAAAGATATTTCACATTTATACCCCGCTTATATTTTGCTACTTCAGGATCAACCGGCGCATCAGCCTCCTTCTCTTCCGTATTAGTTATTGAAGCAGCCCCTTCCTCACTGATCATACTACGCTTGAGATAAACGGACAGCACCAACGAAACCAATGGAAGCAGGTATACCACAAATGGCAAATGCCAATTCACCTCTGCCAGATAACCGGTGACAGCTGTAGCTATCACTAACGTAAAATTCGTAATAGCAGAACTAAATCCGAACTGCTTTACCCGATAAGGACCTGTGAAATATTTAGAAATAAGCCCCGTGCTAAGGGGGATAATCATTCCCGAACCTACCCCAAGCATGGCACTGATAGCAATAAGTTGCCACATCTCACTGGCAAGCAGATAAAGAATACCACTCAGGGCAAAGATAGCAAGCCCCACTTGCAGCAAACGAATAAAATTTACTCGCTCCGTCAGTTTTCCCGCCAGAATAATAAAAGGAATGATCAGCAAAGAAGGCAAAGATGAAAGCATCTGAACATCAAGCTCCGTGGAATGAGGAAAGATGACAGACAATTTTCCAAGGATAGGGCTAACGGCCAAGCCAGGTAGAGCATTCAGAGCAGATATAGACCAAATGCCGATAAGGGTGATAAGGGGAATGGTGCCCCGTCCTGTTTGTATTCTCATATTCTCTTTAATATTTGGGGTTTAGATTTGACAACAACAACGCATCCCCCCAGAAAGTTCAGTGCTTCCCGCACGGGGAGGTTTCGCCAGGCGGTGCTTCCCGCACGGGGAGGTTCGGCAGGCGATGGTTAATTGAAACGCAGATTGCCGCAAAGGAAAACAAAAATAAGAGAAAGAATTACCGGATTTTAATCTGCGATAATTTGCGTTAATCTGTGTTTCATCAGAGATTTAAAACTCCGTGTTCTCAGTGTCCTCTGTGGTGAATTTACCTCATTATTCATTCTTTATACAGTTAGAGCATCTCCTGCCGAAACTTCCCCGTACAGGAAGCACGAAGCACAATAAACGCAAAATAATGTAAAATGGCTAAACTTTAAAAACCCCATACTGTTGTTGTGGAAAATTCGACGGGGAAACTCCCCATCGCCTAAACCTAACTAAAAACAATAGCAAAATGGAAGATTTAAATTTCAGAAAAGGTGATGCCAAGACCGATGTATTTGGTTCAAACAGAATGTTGCAACCCTCTCCGGTAGAGAAAATCCCCGACGGCCCTACAACTCCTGAGATTGCCTATCAGATGGTGAAAGATGAAACTTTTGCACAGACTCAGCCCCGATTGAACCTGGCTACTTTCGTCACCACTTATATGGATGAGTATGCCACTAAGCTGATGAACGAAGCAATCAACATCAACTATATTGATGAAACAGAATATCCGCGTATCGCCGTCATGAACGGAAAATGTATCAACATCATGGCCAACTTGTGGAATACTCCTGAAAAAGAGGACTGGAAAACAGGTGCGTTAGCTATCGGTTCTTCCGAAGCTTGTATGCTTGGTGGTGTTGCCGCATGGTTGCGTTGGCGCAAAAAACGTCAGGCACAAGGAAAACCGGTAGACAAACCAAACTTCGTTATCTCAACCGGATTCCAGGTAGTATGGGAAAAATTCGCTCAGCTATGGCAGATTGAAATGCGTGAAGTACCTTTGACACTGGAAAAAACAACCCTCGATCCGGAAGAAGCACTGAAAATGTGTGACGAGAACACTATCTGTATCGTCCCTATCCAAGGCGTTACATGGACAGGACTGAATGACGACGTAGAAGCTCTTGACAAAGCACTCGATGCTTACAATGCCAAGACCGGATATGACATTCCTATCCACGTAGATGCCGCCAGTGGTGGTTTTATCCTTCCATTCCTGTATCCTGAAGTAAAATGGGATTTCCGTTTGAAATGGGTACTTTCTATCAGTACTTCCGGTCATAAATTCGGTTTGGTTTATCCGGGTCTTGGTTGGGTTTGCTGGAAAGGCAAAGAATATCTTCCCGAAGAAATGTCTTTCAGTGTAAACTACTTAGGTGCAAACATCACACAGGTAGGTTTGAACTTCTCCCGTCCTGCTGCTCAGATTTTAGGACAGTACTATCAATTTATCCGTCTGGGATTCCAGGGATACAAAGAAGTGCAATACAACTCACTGACCATTGCGAAATACCTCCATAGCGAAATAGCCAAGATGATGCCATTCGTGAACTACTCAGAAGATGTAGTGAACCCACTGTTCATCTGGTACATGAAACCGGAATACGCAAAAGATGCTAAGTGGACACTGTATGATTTGCAGGACAAACTGGCTCAGAGTGGCTGGATGGTACCGGCCTACACATTGCCTACTAAGTTGGAGAATTACGTCGTTATGCGTATCGTTGTCCGTCAGGGATTCAGCCGAGACATGGCCGACATGTTGTTGGGCGATATCAAAAATGCAATTACCGAACTGGAAAAACTTGAATATCCTACTACTACCCGTATTGCTCAGGACAAGAACCTGCCGGTAGCAACAAAGGTATTCAACCATACCGGTAAACCACAAGGTAAATAAAGACATTTACGATTAGACGATGTAATAATTTACGATTAGACGATTGACAATGTACGAATGAAGAATCTCCGGAAATCACAATGAGAGTAATTTCAATTGTAAATCGTAAATTGTCTAATCGTCAATTATTCAAATCGTCTAATCGTAAATTCTTCAATTGTCTAATCGTAAATCATAAAGCTTTTTATTATATGAATAAGATTTCTATATCCCAAATAAAAGAAGTGGTACAGCAAGCCTACGAGCAGGTGAAAGGAAATACAGACGGAAAGAATGCCGACTATATACCTTATCTGGCCAATATCGACAAGAACCTGTTCGGTATTAGCATCTGCCTGCTGAATGGCCAAAAGATTACCGTCGGTGATTACAATTACCGTTTCGGTATCGAATCAGTATCCAAAGTTCATACTGCCATTCTGATTCTTCGTCAATATGGAGCTCAGAAAGTGTTGGATATGATTGGCGCTGATGCAACCGGACTACCATTCAACTCCATCATCGCCATCCTTCTGGAAAACGATCATCCTTCTACCCCATTGGTAAACGCCGGAGCAATCTCCGCCTGTTCCATGGTGCAACCGGTAGGTGATGCAACTCAGAAGTGGAATGCGATTGTGGAGAATATAACAGACCTTTGTGGTTCGGCTCCTCAATTAATTGACGAGTTATACAAGTCCGAATCTGCAACGAACTTCAACAACCGCTCTATTGCATGGTTATTGAAGAATTACAATCGCATCTATGATGATCCCGAAATGTCACTCGACCTGTATACACGCCAGTGTTCACTGGGAGTTACAGCAGAAATGCTGTCTGTCGCAGCCGGTACAGTGGCCAACAGTGGAGTGAATCCTGTGACTAAAAAACAAGTACTCGATGCCAGTCTGACTCCGAAGATTACCTCTATGATTGCTTCCGTAGGTTTTTACGAACATACGGGCGACTGGATGTATACTTCCGGTATTCCTGCAAAGACCGGTGTAGGCGGTGGCGTCATGGGTGTATTCCCAGGCGTAATGGGTATTTCCGCATTTGCTCCTCCTCTTGATGGTTCGGGCAACTCTGTAAAGGCACAATTAGCTATCAAATATATAATGAATAAGCTGGGGTTGAATGTGTTCAACGGCGAGCAAGTTACTGTAGTTGAATAAAAGTTCTGTCCTTTTTTTGTAGGGGTTACTGCCTGTATAGGTAGTAGCCCCTTTTCTTTGAAGGAAATAATCTTCAGGATTTAGCTGTATTATCAGATTCAACGGGTTCCGGTGCAGCTACTACCTTTCCATTCTCTTCTATCTGCTGATAATACTCATCCTTTTCCTTATTTTTTTTCTGAATGAGGCTGGTGACATATACAGTGAATATAGGAAACATCATCATGCCCAATGCCGCCAGTAAAACGGAGAGTACCCGTCCGGTAGCCGTTACCGCTATAATATTGGAACCAACAGTAGTTACATCCATAAATGCCCACCAGAGTGCATCACCATAACCCGTTACCAATGGGTTTACTTTATGCTCCATCACAAAAAAAGCCAGGCTGGCAAAATAAACCGTAGCCAGCAACATCGTCAGATAGGAGACAAAAAGGCTGGAGGCTTTATTGTAAGTCAGCCATCCCACCACAATTGCCATTGCATATCCGCCACGTACCAAAGGAATAAAACGAAGCATATAAGTAATCTCAGGCGAGAAGGTCCATCCCATATAGGCGATGATATTCTGATAAGGAATAGCTACCAGTAAAAAGAGGAAATGGGTACTAAAATAGCGCAATTTATCTTTGGCGAGAAAGAGTTCGAGGATGAAATCGAACAGAAACAAAATACATATCCACAACTGTACCTTCATATACAGTGATTGGGTATAAAAAGGGATACCCTTGAATGTATCCACAGAGATACTGATGACCAGAAAAAGAGATAATAACAGTATGATGACATGCAAAATACCATATATTCCCCTTCTTCGCAGCGCAAAATCGGAAAGAGCAGTTTTCATATAAATGCTATTTATTTAGGTGATTATACATCTTTATTATACAAGTATAGGGAACAACACAAGTACAAGCTTTGTTTACCGGCCGGTGTATGTTAATTAACCAAGTTTGACAGTCTCCCCCGAAAACATCTCTCCCCGAATGTTGTTATAAAACAGACTTAAAAATATTTTTCACTTATAAAACCTTAACTTATGGCAAATATTAAACAAGTAGCAAAACTGGGGGTATTTACCCTGGCTATTATGAATGTAACGGCAGTCGTCTCCCTGCGTGGACTTCCTGCCGAGGCCGTATATGGTATGAGCTCGGCCTTTTACTATCTTTTCGCAGCCATTGTTTTCTTGATCCCGACTTCACTCGTTGCAGCCGAACTGGCTGCTATGTTTCAGGACAAACAAGGTGGTGTATTCCGGTGGGTAGGCGAGGCCTACGGCAAGAAATTCGGTTTCCTGGCCATTTGGGTACAATGGATTGAAAGTACAATCTGGTATCCTACCGTTTTGACATTCGGTGCCGTTTCCATCGCTTTTATCGGAATGAACGATGTTCACGACATGTCACTGGCAAGCAACAAGTATTACACACTGGCCGTTGTGCTTATCATCTACTGGCTTGCTACTTTCATCTCTCTCAAAGGTATGGGATGGGTAGGTAAAGTTGCCAAAATCGGCGGTATGGTCGGAACCATCATCCCGGCAGCCCTATTGATTATTCTGGGCATTGTTTATCTGGCAACCGGAGGAGTATCCAACCTCGATTTCCATAGTAGTTTCTTCCCCGACTTTACTAAATTTGATAACGTAGTGCTCGCAGCAAGTATCTTCCTCTTTTATGCCGGTATGGAAATGGGCGGTATCCACGTAAAAGATGTGGAAAACCCCTCTAAGAATTATCCGAAAGCCGTATTTATCGGTGCATTGATTACAGTACTGATTTTCGTATTAGGTACTTTTGCACTGGGCGTTATCATCCCGGCCAAAGATATCAGCCTGACACAAAGCTTACTGGTAGGTTTCGATAATTACTTCAGATATATCCATGCTTCCTGGTTGTCACCGATCATCGCTATTGCATTGGCATTCGGTGTACTTGCAGGTGTACTGACCTGGGTTGCAGGTCCGTCAAAAGGTATCTTTGCCGTAGGTAAGGCCGGCTATATGCCTCCTTTCTTCCAGAAAACCAATAAGATGGGTGTACAGAAAAACATCCTGTTCGTACAAGGTATCGCTGTTACAGTACTGAGTCTTCTCTTCGTTGTTATGCCTTCTGTACAAAGCTTCTATCAGATTCTATCTCAGCTGACAGTGATACTCTATCTGGTCATGTATCTGCTTATGTTCTCTGGCGCTATCTATCTGCGTTACAATATGAAGAAAGCCAACCGTCCGTTCCGTATCGGTAAAAAAGGAAATGGCCTGATGTGGTTTGTGGGTGGCCTCGGTTTCTGTGGTTCATTGCTCGCATTTATATTGAGCTTTATCCCACCCAGCCAGATTTCTACAGGTAGCAATACCGTATGGTTCACCGTTCTTATTGTAGGTGCAATCGTCGTAGTTATAGCTCCGTTCATTATCTACGCTTCAAAGAAACCGTCATGGGTTGACCCGAATACCAGCTTCGAACCTTTCCACTGGGAAGAACAAGCTAAACCGGAAGTAGCAACAGCTACGGCAACAACCGTCGCCACTGCAACTACCGCAACAGCTAAACCTGCTCCGGCATCCGGTACAGTAACACCGACATCCGGCACTGTTGCAAATGACAATAGTACTCCCAAAACTTAAAAAGATTATTTATACAAAAAATGAGGGATATACCGGGATTTATTTTCCGGTATATCCCTCATTTCCTTATATATAGGCAGAAAATCTATCTTCTGTTATACGAAAAACTTAGCCTAACGCCTGTATCCTCAGAAAGTGGAGGAGAAGCAAGCGTTATCAGATTCAAGATTCTGAAGTTAGTGGCAAAACAAACCAGAAAGTAGATCCTTCACCCTGTTGTGACCGGACTCCTATTTTACCTCCTAATTTCTCTACTACAGTTTGTGAAAGCGTCAATCCCAATCCGGTTCCCGGGACCTCCCGATCCAGTTTGGTAAAACGGCTGAATATCTTACTCTGTTCTTCAGAAGATATTCCAATTCCGGAATCCCGTACGTAGCAATACAGTTCTTTTCCATCCCTCACCCGACAACCAAAACAAATCTCTCCATTCTGGGTAAACTTCATTGCATTCGTCAACAGATTCATAAATACCTGCATAATACGCTGCCGCTCTGAATATATGGTCAGTTCTGTCAGATCAGCCTCACACACCAATGTCACTTCGGGCTTCTCTACCAGCCGGATATTAAATAAAGCATATAATTCTCTTAACAGATCATTGGCATTAAATTTCGAATAATGAAAATCAAAACTCCCGGCTTCAATCTGAGAAAGATCAAGAATATCGGAAATCAACTGCAACAAACGGTCACTATTCTGATTAATGATATCAGTATACATATTCTTTTCTTCCTCACTTGATGCCGTAGCCAGCAAACTGGAAAAGCCTACAATAGCATTCATCGGCGTACGGATCTCATGGCTCATGTTGGCAATAAATGCATTCTTTAACTTATCACATGAGCGCGAATTCTCCTGTTCGAGTTGTAACAACCGCTGTGTATTCCTAAGTTCACTGATGTCATAAACAGTCAATAACATCAGTTCTTCATCATTTATATTCAAATAATTTCCTGATACATGTACGTCACATGGAGTAATCTGTTTATTGTTCTGACTCACTATCTGCATAGATGCCTCAAAGCGATCAAAATTCTCCCTTTTATAAAAAGCTCTGCCAATAGCAACCCGCACTCCACAAACCTTACAACATGCATGGGTGCCACATTCCCCCGATTCTACTGCATTCTTACAGTGAAGTAAATCTCCCACCCGCTTTATACTTTTATCTTCTTCGATACCATTCAGCGAATAATAGTTTGTCTTCTGTACAACAAAATCCTTACCTATCAGCAAAAGATAAGTGCTCACATTCCGGAAAATCAAATCTTCTTTCTGCCGTTCTCTACTGTTTTCTTTCTCTCTCCGACAGGCTTTTTTCTGTCCTTGCTGATATTTAACTGTAATAAAGATACTATAAACTAAAAAAAATCCGGCAGTAATATAAGGTATTAGCATGTTATGTTTGCAATGTCTGTTTATTATAATCTTGTCTTATTTGAGCGTAAAAATATAAAATATCTCAATCCTTTTTTATTTTGCAGGATATTTATTTGCAGTACCCTAAAACAAAATAGTCAGAAATGTAAAAAACCTGCATTTTTTTCTTGAAGTTATTGCAGTATTGAAAAATATACCTATCTTTGCACCCGCAAACAAGAAAGGTGCCATAGCTCAGTTGGTAGAGCAAAGGACTGAAAATCCTTGTGTCCCCGGTTCGATTCCTGGTGGCACCACTTAAAGCAGCGGAATGTAGCGCAGTTGGTAGCGCACTACGTTCGGGACGTAGGGGTCGGGCGTTCGAGTCGCCTCATTCCGACAGAAGGCGACAAACGAGCAAAATCGGTTGTCGCTTTTTCTTTTTCATCCTTGTAAGTCTCTGTAAATCTGCGAAAAATCTTAAATACTTCATTCTCGTTTTCTGTTCGATAATCCAATAATTATATAAACCTATAACGAAAAAGTTGTTAAAAACAAAACTTTCCCGCTTTAAAAGTAAAAGAAGGTATTTCCATAGGTTTTATCTTTATAGCATGATACCCCTCATACTTTTGAAATATAAAATATGTATAAGTAGTGATTGAAGAATATAACACCACTTTGTTTAATAATGATTGCTGAATTGTATCATACCCTTGATAACAAAAAAAACTATTATTATTAAGCATTAAAGAAAATCTCATTCTCATCGAACCCTGATAATTAATGATATGTGGTAAATACTTACTTTGAAATAATACTCCCAAAGGAAAATGACACCCATTACTGTTAGAACCTTGGAAATACAAAATCTGAGATTGTGTATCATATAGGAATTCAAGTTCTTTCCCTGTATGTGTAAAACAATAAAACCCTGTATGAATAACCTCTATACCTTCAGATAGATTATATTCCGAATGGATGGCTGTATTTACTACTCTTAGCACTTCATGTCTATTTTGCGAATACAGTCCTACTATTGTAGTATATAAATCCATAATGATTACTTTTTTACCGTAAAAATAGCTTTTTATTTTAAAACAACTAAAATAAAATCTATTATTTTCTCAAAATCCACTTTAAACTTGTTCGATAATTCGATAGTGTAGTCGACAGATAAACTGTAAGTTTCTGTAAAATCAGATACTTACAGTTTATTTTAATTTTTAGCCGAGACAGAATTATATTATATAGCCATAAAAAAAGAGCTTCCAACCCGTGGAAGCTCTTTTTAACTTGTCAAAGTTTGCTTCATACCAATGAAGCGGAAGTATCTAAATATTTATTTCCAATGGTTCTTAAAGCCATCGACAATATTTTCATTTCATCCTGAGTGAAAGGTATCGTACCATTTATCTTTTTATAGAGCCAGGTTCTATCCTTGTCAAAGAATTCTTTTGCAATATACGACAAAGAACCCATATCTAATATACCCTCCAACTCTTTTTTTATATCTTTATCCACTTTTGGAGATTTAAGACTTCTTCTTTCGGCCATGACCTCACGTAGATACTGCCCAGCAAGCTTACGCTGTTCAACAGGAACCGACTTCATCAAAGCTGCAAACTTAACATCGTGAGCTTTTCTTTCCTCTTCAGTTTTAAGTATGCAGAACTCTGCATACGATGCCCGGATTCTTTCTTTCAGTTCTTCCATACCTTTTCTTTCTTTTAGTTTATGATGAAGATTTGAAGTAGCCCCGAAGGGCTACCCAAATCATTCATCTGTCAAAGCATCAACAATTCCTTTGCAGTCCTCATTGATTAGCTTATCCAGATCCTCCCGCGTGTACCACTCGTTCTCTAAGAACTCGTCTTCATGCCGGAGAAGGAATCGTAAATCTTCGAGATACTCCTCCCGACCATTTAGGTCTTCTTCCTTGATTGGCATAATCAAACTTTGACTCTGCAAATATAATCATCATTTGATGAATAACAAAAAAACGGATCTATTTTTTCATCAAATGATGAAAATTAATCCAATGGTTCATACATCGTAGCTTCCTGAATGGAATCAATTTCCTCCGGTGTCACCGTTATTTCGATTTTCTGGTTTTCTATATAAGTAGTACTTCAAATTTAGTTCATACTATGTGACAGCATTTTTTTGAAACGCAAACGCAGATTTTCGCAGATTAAATAGCTGCGCTATACTTGAGCGATGATATGTTTTGCGTAAATTTGCAAGTTTCTGCGTTTCAATAATAGTATCATATAATTTTGAACGATTACTTATTTTTTTAATAGCCAATAAACATTTCAGAGAAAGAGGTAAATCTCATACGGTAAGTTACCTTCGCTTCACAAAACAAAACATCCGAACATGCATATGTGTGCATATCCGGATGTCCGTACTAAACTAACAATCAACTTTAAAATGCTTTGCGATAGAGTGCTTCAATATCTTCTACAGAAGTAGGACGTGGATTCCCCCCCGTACATACATCATTAAAAGCCGCTACGGCTAAAGCCGGGATATCTTCTTCCTTCACATTGATTTCATGCAATTTCTGAGGGATATTGATACTCAGAGAAAGGGCTTTTACAGCTTCAATAGCAGCTTTTACGCCCTCCGCTTCGGTCATACCTTCCGTATCTACCCCCATCGCTTCTGCAATCCGGATATATTTTGATGCAGCCGGAGATTCAGCGTTATATTCCATTACATAAGGCAAAAGCAAAGCATTGGCTACACCATGCGGAGTGTCATAAAAAGCGCCTAACGGATGAGCCATAGAGTGAACAATACCCAGACCTACATTAGAAAATCCCATACCGGCAATATATTGTGCCTGCGACATAGCTTCGCGGGCGGCAGTATCTTTTCCGTTATCTACGGCAGCTTTCAGATTCTGAGCAATCATTTCAATAGCTTTCAGCTCGAACATATCACTCATTACCCAGGCTCCCGGAGTAATAAAGCTTTCAATAGCATGAGTCAATGCATCCATTCCGGTAGCAGCTGTCAACCCCTTCGGCATAGAGTACATCAATTCCGGGTCAACAATGGCAACAGCGGGAATGTCATTAGGATCAACACATACCATCTTCTTCTTAGCTTCTTCATCGATAATCACATAATTGATGGTTACCTCAGCGGCCGTTCCGGCAGTGGTAGGCAATGCAAAGGTAGGCACAGCCTTGTGTTTTGTGTCGGCAACACCTTCCAGAGATTTTACATCGGCAAACTCCGGATTATTCACCACAATACCAATACCTTTAGCAGTATCTATAGAAGAGCCACCACCCAGAGCTACAATAAAGTCAGCTCCGGAAGCCTTGTAAGCCTTCACACCATTCTGCACATTGGCAATAGTCGGGTTTGCTTTAACGTCACTGTAGAGTTCATAAGGAATGTTGTTAGCTTCAAACACTTTGATAACCTCAGCAGCCACACCAAATTTAATAAGATCTTTGTCTGTGACAAAGAAAGCTTTCCTGAATCCACGACGGGCAGCCTCTACAGCGATCACACTACGGCAGCCGGCTCCGAAATAGGATGTTTCGTTTAATACAATACGGTTCATAATTTCATTTTATTTTTGTAAGGTGATTCCCATTATTCCGATGACAACATCGTTTGACAACGTCTCCAGCGTCAGGCTCTTTAACTCTTTATGCGGATCGAGCAACATATCAAGTAGTACTCCGGCACCTCCATCGATAGACCGGCCGTAAACCCCTGTAATATTCAAGTCCTTTTCAAGGTTATTACTAACCAGTCCCGATTTGAAATGTAAACGATACGGACGAGGAGTTTGAAGACAAAAAGCAATCCCGTCTACATAGAAGTCCTGCTCGATAGGACACCAGTTGTCCGGATTTATAAGCTCCAATGTTTCTGAAGTACCATCTGCATAATGTACACGAATAACCCCATTGGCAATGTGGCACTGCATATGATTGGTACTTCCTGCCAACAGCAGATAGGCATGGGATGCTTTCCCGGTGAGCGGTATAGTCAGACTATCAGGATAATTGTCCCATAAAGAGGTAAAGGCGATATTCTTTCCTTCGGCAGGGGTATGAAAAGGAACACCCAAACTGGTAGATAACAATCCGCTACGAACCTGAGCCCGTATCCCTGAGTCATCAATATCAGCAGTCAGTGTAGGATGGCACCATTCACCTATTCCCTGTTTGGGAAGCTGTAAGGTTGTATAAGGAGAACGCGGAGAAAGATATTCATTCCGATATATATCCGTAACCGATGCATTGAATACCATCTCCATGTTAACCGGTTCACAAACAGCGGTCTTCACCCGGGTAAATGAAGGCATAACCGATACATCCTCTTGCTTTATATTCACATCGACAGGTTGCCACCATTGCATTTGCCCTTGTTGTACATGTACAAAGAATGTATGATGTCCCGACTGACCGGATACTTTTCCTTTCAATACGCTCTTATCAATTGAAGAAGTTGTAAACACTCCCTGCGGATCATATAGTTTATTCAAAACAACTCCTTTCAAGGCAGGTAAAGACAAGTCCTGGTTGGGAAGCAGTTCTGACCCACCTTCGAAAACAGAACAAAGCGCATCTCCTCCCCAAACAATCTCAATGACTGCATTCCGAACAATGACAGGAGTCATCACAGCTATCACCGGATGCCCGGAAGCTGATTCTATAAATTCCCATTTAGCAGATTGTCCATTCACCTTCACCGATTCTATATTTTCCCGAAGGGCATTTACCTGTAAAGTGATCGCCAACGGGGTTGTAAAATGTTGTTCAATCTTATAAGTATCCTTCATCCCCTTACGTCGGAAACTGTAGGTAATATCCGGAGTAGAGAGAGCTGCCTTCTCCCAATCCATAGGAAAACCGGGACGGATCAAAATCCGCCCGTTCATTGCATCGGGCAAGATGCCAAACAAGCCTTGAACCAGCAAGCGGGAAGCAACTCCAATCGGATCACCGAAATCGCGGTAACACTCTCCACGTGCAGCATCATAAAAGCTGATCTGTCCGAAATTGCCGGGGCTATCTCCCAGATACATACCATCAAGTACGGAACTCTTCATCAGTTTATATCCCGCTTCGGCACGACCCGCTTGAAAATAAGCCAATGCTGTATGCATTACCTCAGCAAAAGCCACATTGTTAATACTCCATGAATAAGGCAACCAATTCGTGGTCGAAACCGTTGCATACCCTTCGTCGTTCAATCCTTCGCCACGAACCGGTATATGAGGGATTTCCGTATCTACATAACGTGTCGCCTGATAGGCCTGAAAAGGATCCGCCACCTCACTGTCGAGTGCATGATAGATGGTCCATACCCCCGCAGATTCATGCAAACGGCGATGTCCCATGAAATCCTGATATTCGGCCCAATGACCTTTATCAGATAACCAGAGGCGGTCATTGAGGGCTTTCAGTATTTTCTCTGCTTCGGCACGGTAAGGTGCAGGATTCTCTCCTATCTTCTCTGCAATAAGGGCAGCCAGTTTATTAGCCCTGTAATTGTAGGCTGATGAATGAGTGACAGCACCACTATTATAATACAGCGCATCGCTGGCCCAAATACAGGCATATGCATCATAAAGCCCGTCATTATCGGGATCGTAATTCAGTTTTTCCCACGCCAGATGACGAACAAGTACCGGCCACATCTGACGGGCATATGCAACATCCCCTGTCCAGTTAAAGTGCCAGAGGAGTTCATCAATATAGCAAAGATTCATGTCATAGTGATGCATCTGATCGTTCTTGCGGGGATTACGGCAAATATATCCATTACTATATTGAGGGGTTCCCCAACGCTTTTCAGACCGTGCCAGATTCAGTACAGAATCCTGAGCCGGATGAGGGATCGTATTCGGGACTTCAGTTACCTGACTGGCAGCATACGCATCGAAGTGCGTCCGGGCACGATCATGCCAGCCAAGCGCGTCTCCGGTATAAGCAGCACGCCAGCCACTAAGTGGCATACGCCATCCCACGGCACCGTGTAGCCATACTTCACCATCCCAGATACCATCGGCAGCTACGGCAAGCGCTCCTCCCAATGTATTAAGATAGACATCAGGTGTTTCCACATGAACACGGGAAGCCAGCGTAGCACGTGCCTGTTCGGCGGCATCATACAAGCGATGGCCCTCTTTCTTATCCAGTAGTTGCAGAGAAAAGTCTTCAAATAATAAATAACTCGTGCCATTTTTCAAACGGATATCATGACACTGCATCTGTTGAGGATCGGCAGGTGCCTCAAAGCTATCTGCCGGATCGGCTCCCATGTCCCCATTACGATTCAATCGCCGTGCTTTTATTTCAGAAATAATGGCAGTAAGCACAGCACCGGAAGAAAACCCCGAAGGTTCTATCTTCCAGATAGCTCCATCAGCCTCCGGCAAAGCCAAGGCAGAAATACGAAGTTCTCCTTTCCCCCAATTCGGATCTGTAAGATGATATGTCCGGCGTCCAGGTGTGTAACGTGCCTCACAATAAGCCACAGAATCCAGCATCACTGAGTAATCAGCAGGTATAGAAAGTCTGAAACGGATGTTTTTACTATTTCGCTTATCATAGGTAGCAAACACAGGACGGTCACTTGTTTCCAAGCGAAAAGCAGAAGAGCTACCATAAAGTGCGCGAGTATAACGATTCTTACCGTTCACACAAACAAAATCGTCCCCTTCGGGACGGTACTGCAGGCTACGGGCAGCCCCACGCTTATGATCATTATAAGAAGTTGATTCAATAAAGTCGCCTATTCGTTTCACCGTCCCCTGTGCCATAACACAACCAAACGACAAACCGAAAAAGGCTAACAACATAAAAGATAAATATCGAAGCATGAAAATAGTGATTAATGAGTAGTGATAAGTGATGAATGAATAGTGATTAGTGGTTAGTGATAAGTGGTTAGTAGGCTGCGCTGTCATCCCGCACGGCACTAATCACTTATCACTAATCACTCATCACTATTTCTACGGCATCGGCTTCAGTCCTTCCCAACGTACATTCCACGTTCCGTCCTTCGGGAAGCCCGGATTCTCTGTCTGGCAACCATCCCAACCGGCACACATCATAGCCACTGCGGTCAACAAGCCACCATTTCCCGGCAGATAAACCCGCAAACGGCCATCCTGATAATTGTGTCCATTTACCAAATACGTATTGGTACGTTTATCCATCAGTAAAGCACCTACTGCTTTTTCCGGTTCACCCAGGCGGGCAGCATTCATAGCCGTCATAGGATAGTCCCATCCCCAGGTCTTACCCCAGTTCCAGTTGTCCCATATCCAGTGCAGAGTATTTTTCATATAGTCATCGCGAATCAGCTTATTCATCGGCAAAATACCCACAGCACCCAGCACCGCCATGTGGTCAGAAGTAAAACGAATATCTTTGTAAGTATCAGTTGCTGTTTCGGCAGCCAAATACAACTTATCTTCATTATAGGCCAATGGAGAAAGTTTATCAATCATTTCATCCCACTCTAAATTACGTTTTTCGCCGGCACGTTCACGCCATTTCTGCGCTGTCTCCATAGCAAAATGCCAATATGATAACTCAAAAGGAGGATTTACTGTTTCGGCAGCCCGAAGCGTTTCTTGTGCCGGAATGGCTCCTTTCAATACAAAACGGCCTTCCAATTCATCATATGTAGCAAAGGAATACATAAACTGAGCAGTCTCCTGTACGAGTCGATTGTACTTCTTTATCACTTCATCCGACGGATGATTACGATACAATAATTCGGCCAAATAAATAAAATGCGGTTGTTGCCAAATCAGGAAACTACCCACTTTAGACGGTGCTTCTGTCCCGCTCGGATCGGTCATCTTCATCCAGCGTACTCCATCGAAACCTTGTCTGCGAGCTATTTCACGGGCAACAGGTTCTACTGTTTCATACCAACCCAATGTACGATCAAGCAATTCTGCACGGTTCCACAATGCAAACTGAGCCTGATGCCACCAAATCATTTCGAGATGAAATTTGCCAAACCAGGAGTTGTAAGTCAGTCCGGTCTCTTGTGGAGGAGTTGTTCCGGCACATTGGATAGCAAGAAGATATTGACTCAATACCACACGGCGTTCCAATTCCTTGGCACGGGTATCCGTACAGGCAGAAAAGTCAATTGCCGCACCATTTTTCCAGAAAGCAGTCCAATATTCAGCAGCCTTTTGTTCGGTTTGTACTGCAGTTGCAGTCTCCGTAGAGGCTCCTTCCGGTGTGAAAGCACAAGTAAAAGCCAATGTATCTTCTTCAGGAGTAAGCACAAAGTAATTTTTATCCTTTTCGCCAAAGAGAGCTTTACCTTCCCAGCGAATCGTAACATAATAAGTGGTAGCATCCAGCGTGCGCTTCAGCACAACCTGTTGCCCGTCTTGACTAACAATAGTGGTAGAATGTCTATCATTAGCATCCCACTTACAGGCATCATCACAATGTCCGCCTGTCGGATACGGAAAACGGAAGTTCACAGCCGGATGTGCAGCAGAACGAACAACGGCTGCCAGCATATCTGCTTCGGGGTGACAAACCGTTTGTACTTCAACGGGAGTCCCATTTAACTTGAAGTTACTATTGACAGCTCCTTTCCAGAGATCAAGTGTCTGTTTCACATCTGTAATCTGCGAAAGTGAGGAAGAGTCGCGTCCAAAATCAAAACCTACCATCCCTAAATGAAGACGATGTGGATTCACACGAAACCAGTTGGCTGCTTCTTTCTGACGTCCTGCTTCATTGAACTGTACGGAATAAGGTTCCATGCGGCCACGGCCAAAATCATAATCTTTCAGGGTTTCTTCATGTTTATAAGCTTCCGGATTGGTAAACTCATGCCACCCCCATTGGCTTTGTGTACCTAAAGGTACACCTTTTGTATAGAGCTCCGGATATGTCTGCAAACCGGTAGCATCTACAGTATATGCAAATTCACCGTTTCCAACTGACAGGGATGCAAGAGAATCAAAAGCTGTTACCTGAGGAGAATTGCGATTAACAAGTGCCTCACGGTCAATGGGCGTTTGCTTCTTCGAACCGCAGCTTACCAATGTCAATGCAAGCAAAGAATAAAACAGTTTTTTCATGGTATTTAATATAGTTGATAAAAATTCAGGATGTTGATGAGTACAAAGATAAAGGTTTCCATAGGATTTTTCTCTGTACAGATTGGCAGAAAGACTAAGAGATTTGCTTTACTGACCACCCAAAGACACCTATAAAGAATCTATCGGAGAAAAAAATCCTCTGCCACCGAAATAGATTAGCGACAGAGGATCTGATTTATTGTGAATTTAAATCACAAAAGAAAGAATTGATTATTTATATCCGGGATGTTGTGTCAGATTCGGATTGTCAACCAGTGGGTGACCGGCAGACTTAGCTGCAAAAGGCAACAATTCTGAACAGTTTTCCTTATAGCCATAGTAAAGACCGTCACTACCGTCAGCAGCTTCAATCCAGTCGGGATATTTACCACCGTTTTCTGCAGAGCCTGTAGGTTTCTGATAAATGATCTTACCAATTTGCAGTGCATTGAAGCCTTTGCCAAAGCCTACAGCCTTACGGGCATTACCATTGAATGTACTGGTATAGGCTTCGAACATATTAACCGGGTACCATTTATCGCCTGCATTAACAGCAATACCATGTGCACGAACTATTTCAGCCAGTTTAGTCTGGAAAGCATCATATTCAGCTTTATTTGTAGGCACAGCTTTTGCTACTGCAATTTCGTTATCATCGGTCAATTCAATATAATCAATTGCCAGGAAAGTATCGCCATAAGTCTGTGCATCTTTATGGAACTTATACAAACGATATACCGGCACATCTGCATATTTGTTCTTACGATCAGAAAGGTCTTTCATCGCTTGTTTTGTTGCTGCCAATTCTTTGGCAATACGTCCCATACGGATCAAATCTGTACGTAGTGAAAGTTCTCCGCCAAATTCCCATTTACGTTCCTGAGCCAAAGCATCCTCAAATTCCTGCGGATCAGTAGGTATTGGTAACGACCCTACACCGGCACGATCACGAATCTCTTTTAAAGCATCCTTAGCTGGCTGAGTCGGAGCACCATTCAAGTAGTTCTGAGCTTCGGCATACATCAGCAATACATCAGAGTAACGTATGATAGGAATATTTACATTACGTTTGTTTGCATCAGATTCGGGTGCCACACACCAGGGGATACGGAATTTACCCGACATGATACATGAATAAGTAGTACCTACGTCCACCCAGGTATCATTACTTGCACCGCCTTCCAGAAAATAAATACTGTAAGAAGTACAAGTCACATCCCGGCGGGCATCGCCCTCTTCAAAAGACAAATAGTAGGTAGGCAAAATGAATTGCATCGCTTTACGGGAACCATACGTACCCCCTCTGGTACCCGGATGTGCATACAAACCAAACTTTGAGTTCGTCGTTGCTCCATACTGTGCCAAACTCCAAAGAATCTCTTTATTCAAACTGGTGAATTTACGCTGACAATAATTATACCATAAATTCTGAAAGCCACTCATTCCACCTTCTGCCTGAACCAGTGAGTTCTGCCCATGCTCTATGATATCGCTACAAGCTTTGTCGGCTATCTGATAAAGTTCACGTACACGAGCTTCATCACTACGACGGGAAACTTTCAATGTAGCCGGATCATTCGTTTCAAGATTCCAACGCAATGAATAACCTCCGGCATAAAGAGCCACACGTGCCAACAGTGCCAAAGTGCTCTGTTTGGTTAAACGTTCGGTAGTCGCAAAACCACTTTCTTCGAACCAGGGCATATAATTTGCAGCAGTCTGCAAGTCTGATACGATACGGTCATAAATGACATCACGAGACGTACGTTTAGGATAGAAAGTCGATTCATCATCCGGATCCATATCTTCCAGAGGTTGCCAGTTTGCAGGAACATCACCATAAATGCTAATCAGATTAAGATAGGCAAAAGCACGCAGTGCAAGAGCTTCACCCAACAAAGAGTTACGCTTGGTAGTCTCCGGCATCATATTCAGATTCTTGATGGCAATATTAGTTGCCTCAATAGCACCGTACTCTTCATTGTAAAGCGTAGTTACGGTATAAGGAGAGGTTGAATCATAAAACCAGTTACAAATATTGTATTTTCCGTTGTTAGTCGTACCGTCCTCACTGGAGTGGGTTACAGTTTCACCTGCCATCAACTGATAGACCATTTCGGTAGGAATAATCCCCCGATAACAACCTGTCACGAATAATTCGGCAGCTTCCTCATTTTTAAATACTGTTTCAGAATCGGCTGATGTATAAGAAGGCATTTCGAGCCAGTCTGCACATGACGTCATTCCCATGGAAAGTGCCATTACAGACAAAATGACTAATTTCTTTTTTGTATTGAATAATCTCTTTTTCATAATGCTTAAGTTTAGAATGTTAAGTTAAGACCAATGACGTAACTTCTTGAACGCGGATAAGTAGAACTGTCATATCCCGGCGTACAAACAACCTGGTCATTGCCAGCAGAAACCTCAGGGTCATAACCGGAGTAACCGGTAATCGTTGCCAAATTATTGGCTGTGAAATAAAGACGTGCATTAGAAATCATAAACTTCTTCAGCCATACTTTGGGCAATGTATAGCCCAGTGTCACTTGTGCAATACGCAGGTAAGAACCATCTTCCACATAGTATGAAGAAGGATAAGTGATATAACCGGAATTTGTTTTACTCAGATTCCATGTGGCAGAAGCCTCATTCGGATTCAGTTCTTTATAACGCTCCAAAGTAGTAGCCTGTTTGCCGGTCTGCGGATCGATCATGCGATAGTAGTGATCGCCAAATTCAGTAGGTACATTCTGGAAAGCAGCATAAGGACTCATACTGTGTTTGGTGGCATTGTAAACATCATTACCAATAGAAAATTTCATGAAAACGCTCAAATCAAATCCGTGATAACTAAAGGTATTATTGAATCCTCCAATACAGTCAGGAGTACCATTACCAATCTTAGTCTCTTTTTTAGTGAACTGAGGGTTACCGTCTTTATCCACACCATTCGCAGCAAACTTAATATCACCCGGTTGCGGTGTTCCCTTTTCAGGTCTGACAACACCATCTTTCAGCGCCAATTTACCGTCTGTACCCTGAACAAAATCATCCGTTGTATACACACCTTCATAAATATAGCCATACATATCGCCTAAACTTTCACCTACTTTTGCATAATAGTTCACCATACCCGAACGGTTACTGCCGACAGAGAAAGTCTTGCTCTCGATCCCGTTCTCCAAAGAAAGAACCTTCGAGCGGTTGAAAGCCAGGTTCAAATCACTGGTCCAACGGAAATCTTTGGTCTGTATATTCACCGTATTGATTGAAACTTCCCAACCGCGGTTACGTATCTTACCAATGTTTTGGAATTGATTCTTATAACCGGTTGAAGAAGGAATCACACTCTTCAACAACAGGTTGTCTACTTGGTTGTTATACCATTCAGCAGTAATATTCAAGCGACTATTGAAGAAAGATAAGTCCAAACCAATATTAGTAGAACGCATAGTCTCCCATTTCAATTTCTTATTTCCTAAAGTTTCATCTACAATATAAACAGGAGAGCCTACCGTATTATTCATCGGATAATCAGACTCTTTAAAAGAAGTGACATACATGTAATCGCTAATGTTACAGTTACCCGTTGTACCGTAACCTACACGTAACTTAAAGCTATTGACAACATCTGCCACTTTATTATCTTTCCAGAAGCCTTCTTCCGAAATACGCCATGCACCGGATACCGAAGGAAAAATACCCCATTTGTTACCTTTTGCAAATCTGGAAGAACCGTCACCACGAACCGTACCAGTCAACAAATAACGCTCATCAAAGGAGTAATTTACACGTGCGAAAGCAGAAACAATCCCATTACGCGAATGGCTTACCGATTTTGATTTTACGGTAGCATTATCAATCTTATCCAACCCAAAGATATTAGGATAAGGGAACTTAGTAAGTTCCATTTTATTTCCTTCAGATTCAGAATAAGTGACTTCATGTCCCAACAATACATTTACCTTATGTTTTTTGGCAAATGTCTGATTATAATTCAGCGTATTGGTGATTTGCCATTTATAAGATTCTTTGTTTTCAATGCTACCATTCATACCCGTATTCTGATCCATCAGATAGGAAGTAGAGTTTTCATCAGCAAAAGAAGTAGACTTGGAATTTGTCCAGGTATAACTACCGGCTGTACGCCAGGTAAAGTATTTCAGAATATCAATTTCAAGACCTGCATTGACCGTATAAATACGAGAACGTTTGTTAGAAGTGGAAGCCTCGTTTTGTACAAGCGGATTGGCTGTATCGAAGCTGGAATCCAAGGCAGAAAAGTCCGGATAAGTCTGTGTATGTAGCAATTCATCCTGAGTAAAAAGCGTACCACCAATAATGGGTTGAAGCAATACATTCTTCATACCCGAGTAAGCACCGCCACCATCAACTGAATTGTTAGAAAACATCGTGTTCACATCCACACGTACACCTTTATAAAGTTCTGAATTGACTTTAGCACGAAAAGCGCTTTTCTTCATACCATGATTAGCCAGCAAACCATCCTGTCCGTTGAAGTTGTAACTCAACATTACTTGAGTTTTCTCTGTACCGGCAGTCACATTTACATTATGAGACTGAGTCAGGGCAGAGCCACCAAAAACCTCATCCTGCCAGTCGAGAGTAGAAACTCCGGCATAGCGATCAGCAATACGACCATAAGCACCGGTGTAAAAATCAGGAGCATCCACACCTAAACTATTATCGAAAACATTACTGTAGTTAGCCAATCCACCCTGAAGTGCTGCCAACTCATACTGATATTTTGTAAACTGCTCAGCATTAGACATCATATCCAGTTTCTTGGAAAGTTTGTCAAACGAAAAATAAGTATTATAAGTCACCTGTGTTTTGCCTTTCTTCCCCGATTTTGTAGTAATCAGAATAATACCGTTTGAACCCCGCGCCCCATAAATAGCCGTAGAAGAAGCATCTTTCAAGATATCGATATTCTCAATATCATTAATGTCAATGTTTGTTAGTGCATCTTCCATCTCAAATCCATCTACAATATAAAGAGGTTTGGTACTTTGCGTAATAGAGGTACCACCACGCACCGTCACTTCCACTTTTGCACCCGGTGCACCACCGGCAGTCACGATATTCACACCGGCTGCTTTACCTTGCAAGGCTTGCGCTGCAGTCATTACAGGTACAGCTGCCAATTCCCCTGCCGAAACAGAAGAGGTAGCTCCTGTAAGATCTCTACGTTTTACTTTCGCATAACCGATAGCCACTACTTCGTCCAGCATCACACTGGATTCTTTTAATGTAATATCAAAGTGAGTTTTACTGCCGATTAATACAGTCTGATTGTCATAGCCTACAAATGAAACAACCAACTCCTTGGCAGAAGCGGGTACCGAGAGTTTAAAATTACCATCAATATCGGTAATCGTACCGACAGAGTTGTTGCCTTTCACAGTTACAGAAGCACCAATCACCACGTCCATCGCATCGCGAACCGTACCGGTAATTGTCTTGTTCTGAGCAAAAATGCTTAGAGGGCAGCTTATTAACAGAAGCATCAATAAGCAGAGGTTTTTGCGTAAGATTCTCATAGATTATTAATATATAATTTGATAATAAATAAATTCAAGTTTAACAAAGCATGCTCCGTTATCGAACACAGATTTTGTGTCTGCAAATATAAGGGGTCTTATAATCTACAGATATGCAACTTTTGACAGAAACACTTTCATTTTTGATTTTCCTTAAGAAAATGTGCGCTTTTTAAGCCATAAAACAGCAGAAAAAGAGACAGTTAATAATCATTCTGATTTTCAACTATCCTTTTTGATTTAATCGATTTCTTCTTCTGAAACATCCGTTTCGCGTCCAAAAGAGCGATATTCCAACGGAGTAAAACCTGTACGTTTTTTGAATAATGAGAAAAAATGCTCAGTAGATTTGTAATCGAGCATAAAAGAAATTTCTTTAACTGATTGGGAGGTCCCCACCAGCAGTTGTTTTGCTTTGCGTAATTTCAATTCCTGGAAGTATTTTGCCGGAGCATAGCCCGTATAGTCTTTAAACACCTTGCGGAACCACGAATAACTAATATTCAGTTTCATTGCTAATTCCTCCGGATCAATATCCTTAAAGACATTTTCATTCATAATAATTTTAGCTTGTTCAATCTTCTGGTCTACATCTCCTACCTCAAAAATCTTATTCTTCGAAATAGAAAGAATCATCCCAAGCATATGCATTACAATACCCGAAAGATATTGCTGAGCTGAAATCTTATCCTGCTCTGCAATCTCCAATGCACGGGAGAAGAGCGAAACCAACTCTTCATTTAATCCAACTTCAAGAACTTGATTGTCTTTAGATAAGAAGCCCTCTCCGAACAAATTATTAACTACCGGGCCTTCAAAACCAATATAATATTCATTCCAGCCGGTTTGCTGATAAGGGTGATACGTATGCCATTGTCCCGGGAAAAGCACCATTAACCGTCCTTTACAAACTTGCTTTTCGGGGGTTGTTTCCGAAGTAAATAAGCCTCGTCCTTTCGTTATATATACTATTTGATATTCGCGCAGAATACGACCTTTGCTGGTATTAAAAAAATAACCGGAAGGATGATTTTTCAATGGATAAGGGGAGTCCGGCAAAATAGACTGAAAGCCCACAGTATTGACCCACAAACCGAACTTGCGATCCATATCATTTACTATCAGATACTTGAATTCAACTCCTAAATCGTTATAATTCTTAGTCATACGTACCCTATCATAATATATAAATAGTAAGAAACAACAGACAAAGATAAAAATAATCTTCTAAAAACACTACTATTTAATTCAGAAATGAAAAAAATTGAATCTACCGATGTTAGCTGGTCACAAAACGATCAATAAAATATAGCTTTATCATCTATTTTTCATTAACACAATTAACACTATTCTTTAACTATAGATTTTACACATGCAAAAGTGTACACTTTTGTATACATAAAGTACGTACTTTTATCATACAAAAGTGTACATTTAACACATACTTAAATACGGACTTTTATAACATAAAGAAAGTATTTCATTAATCAACTGTTTTTCAATAATATAGGCAGAAATAAATCTAATTTAAAAAGAAGAAAAGGTGTGGTGAGCGTATACAATGTATGAGAGATAATGCTTATTTCGATAACTAATATAAATATGATATGAAGTATTGGATCTGATTTTCATTGCAATTAGTACATTCCAAACGATTCTCAAAGTATTATATCCATTGGTACATTATACCAATGGATATAACTTTCGATACTACATAAAGTCAAAAACCAATCTGATGCTTAGTCCTTCATCCCCTTTTTTAATACGCACAATTCCCGGCTGGCTGTGTGGTCCATGTTGTGATATCGGTTTAAATGAACGGATAGCGGGAATATCTAATAAGAAAGAGATGTCTCCGGAAGGAAAATCGGGCATCGTATTAATCCCATCCTGCCTACCGAAAGGCTCTTGTGGAGTAAACATACGGAGAAATAGTCCATCGGTAGAAGAATAAACAGTAAAAGGAGCAATGCGACTCTGCACTGTAGCCCAATAAAAATTAGCGTGATATCCTTTAAACTCTGGATAAACCAGATTCTCAAAACTCTCTCCGGTTATCGTATTGTTATACTCTTTTTGCCAAACAGCATAATTGGTTCCTTTCACCCGGTTCTTCCATACGCGATAGGGCCCACGTCCAAACCAGCGCATCCCGGCACAAGCTGTCTCAGGATAAGAAAAGGTCAGACCAAGATTCAATACAGCCTCATCCATAAAAGCATCATCAAATCCACCCCCGCCTGAAGCACGATTGAGCAATACAGCATCCATAGATAACAGACCGGAAGCCGAGAGGCGCCACTGTATAGAGTCAACTCCACCCCGGTAATAAGCACAGAACACCGCATCGTTTCCCTCCAAACGAGTGGAATAACGGACCAATTCCATTTTCATACCTACCGGAAGGGGGCCATTAGTGAATGGAACGTCGACATGTGTTTCCTCTTTTACTACCTTAGCAATAGTGGCATTACTCTTCCGAAAAGAAACAGCAATCCCATTATTACTTAATGTCACCAGCGAATCACACTGACTTAAAGAAGCCATATTCTTATTAGCAGTTAGAAAGGAAGACATTTCACGCTTCAAATACTCATCAGCATAACGCACAGGCCATGTCCAGTTACAAAGGCTCTTACCATCCGGTCCGAAAGCTTCCAATTCCAACACATCTGCCTCCCAAAAGCAGGAAGGCAACTGCATGTGTGCATATCCGGTTTCACCGGGGGCGAGAGACGGTAAACGAACTTCTCCGCTATCAATGCAACAGCCATCAACCTCCTTTTGCAAAGGTGAAGGGTAACGATGAAGACGGTAATTCATCCGGCAATCACGGAGATTAGTATATAAATAGGTATTGGTGATAGCAAATTCTCCGCGAAAAGAAGGAGTGATATACAATTGCCGGAACTGAATGGGAGCCCAGACTTCGCGTACTGTATATACACTTCCTTCCCGCTCACGATAAGGTCCAACAATCCCATCGGGGGCATTGAACCGATCAGAATCCAATCGTCCGCCCTGATCTGTCCGGCGGACAGCTTCATCGGAAAATGCCCACATAAAGCCACCGGCGAAAAGAGGATGAGAAGTGTAGTTTACCCAAAAATCTTCCAGTCCGGCTCCATGTCCCTGATCGTACTGACCATGCATAAATTCGGTAGGCATAAAGACATTATAGCCATTAGTAAAACGGGCTACGCCGGTGAGATACGCCGGATAGTGATGTGTATCCAGCCCGTTAAAATCGGCCCAGGGATGAATTACATGCCGTTGCTGAGGATCATAATCCGAGAAATGCTTATCAAGAGTAGAATTCCAGCCTCCTTCGTTCCCATTACTCCAAAGTACAATAGAAGGATGATTTACGTCACGGACAATCATCTCCCGTTGTAAACGTTTGCCTACATTTTCATCATAAGCATTTTGCCAGCCAGCCAATTCATCAATAACAAAAAGCCCCAACGAATCACAAGCATCCAGGAAATGTGTATCAGGCGGATAGTGAGAACGGACAGCATTCATATTCATCTCTTTCAACAACAAAGCATCCCGCACGCTAATCTCTTTATTCGTAGTGCGTCCACCATCCGGGTGGAAAGAGTGACGGTTGATACCTTTCATTACAATCTTCACACCATTGACATAAATTCCGTCCCGAGGACGAAACTCTACCGTACGAAACCCGATGCGTTCCTGGTGTTGATGTAATAGTTGCCCGCTCCGATTGAGCAGTTTTAATTTAAGAAGATAAAGATTCGGAGACTCAGGGGTCCAGGGAAGAATATCCTCCCATTGAGTATCCAACCGGTAAAAAGTAGCACTATCTGTCAGTTGGAAAGAATGTTCTTTGAGTAATTCGCCACTCTTTAGATTCTCAACAGTTGCCAATAAACAATAACCGGATTTTGCTCCTGACAAATAGACATCCGCCAACAAATGTCCATCACACAAAGCATTCACTGCAACCCGATCGATATGTTCCTTTGGTTTTATTTCAAGCCATACCGGACGATAGATACCGCCAAACAGCCACCAGTCAGCTTTACGCTCGGCAGCATTTACCGATTTATTGGCAGAATGCTTACTGACGCGTACTTCCAACCGGTTCTTGCCCCCAAAATTCAGGAGCCTGGTTATATCATAGGAGAAACGATAAAAACCTCCTTGATGAATCGGTCCTGCTACACAATCGTTCACCAGAACTTCAGTATCAGTCATTACCCCATCAAAAACGATTTGCACTGTCTGTCCGGTATATTCCTTCGGTACCTTAAAAGAGTGTCGGTAAATTCCAGTTTCCATACTCGGATTCTTCACCCCTTTTTCTTTGTACCACCGTCCGTAGGTATAAGTACCAAAGCCTTGTAATTCCCATTGTGAGGGTACTTCGATTTTACTCCACCGACGGCTATTATTCCCATCGGAACAATAGAAATCCCACATCACGGTGTGATTCAATCCCGTACCGGAAAGATAGCGGCGATGTGTAGACTGGGCAAAGACCGCCTGAAAGAGAAAAATAAACCAGAAAGCTAATATATACTTCATCTCAAATAGGAAAATTAACAGTGTAAATCAGTTTACTACAGAAAGCACAGAATTTCAATTGTTTTAAACTCTGTATAGAACAATTAAAATTCTGTGTTTTTATATAGCACAAAGATAAGACAGAAAAGGCAGAAACAACGGGGATTTTATTTATTTATTAATCAAAAGTAGAGAATCTTATCCGTCGTCATCCGTCCTCTATCTGCCTTATCCGTGTACCATAGAAACAAATCAAATGTTATTACTTTAATAGTTTCTTCACAAACTTCGTTGTTCCTGCTTCCACTACAATAAGATAAGTACCTTTCGGCAAACTGTCCAATCCGCTGATGTACAGTACTGCTCCTCCGTCTACCACATAGGCAGTGCGGTGAACAAGTGTACCCGTAGAAGAGTACATCGAAACTGTAGTACATCCGGATATCTCTGCCGGGAACTCAACCGTTATTTCATCCTTGAAATAAAGCGGATAAATGTTCAGATCAGAGTGGAATGCCGTTTCTTCCGAGATGCCGGTTGGTTTATTAAGCTCATAACGTTCCTTTGCTTTGGCGGCACTCATGGCTCCTCCATAGACGTGAAGCTCATCAATTGCCCCGGTAAAGGGAGTATTGAAGTTCACATTACAGTTACCAATAACAAATAATTCCGACTCTGAAATATCACCGGTTTTGTCAGTCACCTCACCTTGGAAAACTCCATTAATATACATTTTCAACGTTTTGGTTTCACCATCACGAACACAGACTACATGATTCCACTCACCATTGAAATATTGAGTAGCAGGAATATCGAGATTGGATTTCGTAACATCATCGTCAATACCAAAGGTAAGATTTCCATTCTTGTACTGTAATCCTACCCATTTCCCGGTAGCACCGGTCGAAGCATTCTTCGCATGGCTACCTTTGTGGAACAGATACCAGTCTACCCCATCGCCTCCGTTGGAACGAAACCACAGTTCAACACTAAAATCCCCGGTGCCCAGTCGTAATTGATCGTAAGAGGGCTGTTCCATTCTACGGGTTGCAGGAGTTGCAGGCAGTTCCAATGCCTGTTGGCGAATCCCGTTTATCCATGTGGGAACGAAACCTACAGCCTCAGCCTTTCCATATACCGAATTGACAGCGGATGTACCGGTTGTTTCATCAAATGAGAAATAAGCTAACTCATTCAATACCACCGGAGCTTTCACTTTAATCGATCCGGAGAGAGTAGCTACGGTAAGTCCACCAACACTCTCTATGGTATACGTATACGTACCTGTTGCCTGAGGAGTTCCCTCAATCGTGAAGAAACATTCCTTCTTATCTACGACAACGTTAAGCCCTTCCGGCAGTCCTGCTATTTTTACATCTTCCGCATTCTTCCATGAATATGAAATCGGTGAAATCGCTTCACCCAGGTCTATCGACTGGTTCAGATAACCAATACCCTTCTTTGCGAATGAAGCATTTTCCGTATCCTGATCTCCCAGATAGTAACCCAAATGAGGAGGTTGGTTATAAGCCACATTTTGCCAGGCTATTCCCATGCGATAAACAGGGTCGTGCATCAAAGTGGTTATCTTATATTCAGTAGGAATAATAGTGGTAAAGACCAACAGATCGGAACAAGTCTTTGAATCCCATAAGATAATTTCTTCACGCCAATCCCCCAATATGTCAGCACTCAAATTGGGAGTGGCTTTGGTAGAGTTACAGGAAGCGGCATTGCTGTAATCGGACAGAGTAATCATACGGTTCGCTTTCGTGCCGTTCCATTTATCAATCTTAACTCCATCCAACAGTTCGTCCTGCAAATCACCGTCCCAATACACCCTGAAGTTAACTGAAGGGCGATTCTTACTGGCTATGATATTCCCTTTGCAATCGTATACATTACCATTGGCAGTCGACCACATTTCAAACCCACGGTGGGCAGGATCTATATCCGCAGCAATCCCACGTCCGACGTCCGTTCCGGTTTTCTCACCAAATATAATCTCGCCTGTTGCGGCAGAGTGCATCTCATACCCATAAGCTGCCGTTTTTTCTTCATGAGGAGAAAATACTTCCAAACCATCCAAATCGGGATCCAAATCGGACAAGTGAATAGCATCTCCGTGTCCTAAACCGGTACGATACAGTGTTTTCCCATCCTGATCGATGACACACGCTCCGTAAACGATCTCGTCACATCCGTCGCCATCTACATCTGCTACCGACAAGTTGTGGTTTCCCTGTCCATAAGCTCCCGAACCGGATACTTTAGAATCATGAGCCCATCTCATTGTCAGTTTTGTTCCGTCAAAATCATAAGCGGCCAGTGCTGTACGTGCATAATATCCACGGCACATCACTAAACTTGGTTTTACTCCGTCAAGGTATGCCACACATGCCAGATAACGTTCCGAGCGGTTGCCGTACCCATCTCCCCAATCATTAATGTTTCCACGAAGAGGACTGTAAGCAATGGTCGAAATCTCCGCTCCTGTCTGTCCGCTAAAAACAGTCAGATACTCAGGGCCATTCACCACAATTCCCGCTTTACTACCGGAAGAGCGGTAGTCGGCATTGGGATCATCACTCCCCATAATTACAGATTTCCCCTGCCCATCAATAGTTCCCGGCGCCGTTTTACAGGCTACTTCGGCTTTACCGTCACCATCAAAGTCATACACCATGAATTGAGTGTAATGGGCTCCGGCACGTATATTCTTACCAAGATCAATCCTCCACATGAAAGTTCCGTCCAACTTATAACAATCCAGATAAACATTGCCTGTGTATCCATAGAAAGAATTATCGCGTGAGTTGGTCGGATCCCATTTCACTATAATCTCATATTCCCCGTCTCCGTCAACATCCCCCACGCTGCAATCATTCGGAGTGTAAGTATATTCCTGCCCATCCGGATAAGTTTCACGCGTTTTATCTTTATCCGTTTGAACAACATCGTAAGGTAAAGTCACTCCACCTCCCGGACGCTTTAGAGGAATTCTTTTATATTGTTCCGCCCAGACGGACACTTCTTTTGTAGTTTCAGTCTCTGTACCATCCAGTATCCCTTTAAGCATATAGCGAGAAGCTATAGTACCGTCTTTATCTACATAATTGGTTGTAGTTACCACAGGAGTAGTCGTGATTTTGACTCCATCCCGATAGATGTCAAAGCCTAATTTTCTGGCATCAGTAACTAAACTACGCCAGGACAGAAACACTCCGTCGGAAGATTTTACGGCAACTACTCCTCTATCCAATTTTTCCTGCCCCCACAGAGGTATCATGATACCTCTAAGAAGCAAAAAACATAATGCTATACTTATTTTTTTCATTTGATTACTTATTCAGCTTCAAATCATATTTAATAAACCAGTTCTCATCAGAAGTCTCTAAGTTACTACCCACAGAAGTAGCAGTGACATACTTTTCAGCGATTTTATCTGCCCATATCTTACGCGCCTTATCCCCCCAGCGCCTTGCCGAACGCAACATCGTATAGTAAGTACGTGCTTCACCGGCAGACTCTAACCTTGACTCTTCAACCAGTAATGAATCTACCATCCAATGGGCATACTCCGGTTCAACGATCACCTCGTTGGTTTCTTCGTCTTCACCTAAAATCCATTCACCCAAAGCCGGAGCCGCAATACGTCCACGAACTCCCTGACAGTTCAACTGGCTCTCTTTGCCTACACATTGATACAGGCAAACAGGATAGTCAGAGAACGGGGGTGAAAATGTATTAGTAGCTTTATTATAGAGCGAACCGAAATTCTGTCGGGCAGAAGACTGACCATTAAGGAACTGTAATGCTTCACGATAGCGTCCCAATCCGGCACAGGCCTCTGCCAGCCACAAATGAATATCAGCAGCTTTGTAATAACATAAAGGCACATCATTACGATAAATATAATCACTGGTAGTATGAGCTCCCAGGAATTTATAAAAGATCAGTCCTTCCGTACTTTCTTTATAGGATTTATTAATTCCTCTATTTTTCTGATCATTGGCACCACTTATTTCCCACCGGGTTACAGATGTCACAGCCGGACGCAAATAATATTTATTTGGATAAGTATTAGAGAAGTACTCAATTACCCGATTCGTTTGTTTTTTACTATAATCATAGAAAGCTACAGAAATATGATCCTGCCGATTATAAGTTGTTGTTGAGAACAATTGGCTCCAGGAACCCTCGTACTTCGATTTGTTAAGTGTAAAACTTGCTTCTTGCTCTCCACCGGTACGAATAATACTAACACAGTTGTCCCATACTTTCTGATAATAAACGGCATTTTCGTCTGCAGAGTTTTCCTTCTTTGTTTTATACAAATAAAGCTCAGCTAACAAACATTCGGGAGTAGGGCAAATACGATTCCACTCTAAAGATTCAGGGGAGTCACCCTGCCCCGGGTACAACACAGTAGACCAACGTATGTCTCCCTTACCATTAATACCATTCATCCCATTTTCAACCAAACTGATACACTTATCTATCAACTGATCGAATTTTAGTACGGGATATTGTGACAAGTCCTGATAAGTAGCCAAAGGATCGTCCAGATAAACGGCTTCACCATATATCTTGGCAAGCATCAGATAAGCCCATGCTTTATATCGTAACGCACCACCAATAATACCTTTATAATCACTATCGGACAATACTGTCGGATACAGCTCTCTGTATTCAAACACATGCTTCAAATAATCATTACTATTCATGATAAGAGCGTAAAATCCTTTGGGATCTGCCAATTCATTATCAGTAAACGGAGTTTGCAAATCTTTGTAATTATAAACATCCCACATATCTATTGAAGCATTGGTAGTAGGTTCCAACAAGTCCCCTCTCAATCCTTCCAAAAATATGGCTTGGTCCACTACATCTTGTACACAAGCAGCCAATCCCATGTAACCTGTATATAGCTCATAAGAAGTTCCTATATAGTCTTTTTCCAGCAATATATCATCAGTGTTCGGCGTAAAAAAATCATCACAACCCGTCAACAAAGGAAACAATAATGCCAAAAAATATATTCTTTTTTTCATAACTTACCTTTATATAATTTAGAATTGAACCTTAAAACCTAATTTTACTGTACGCGGATTGGCTACCTTTCCATAATCAAAACCACGTATCGAGCTATCATAAGAATACATTGTTTCGGGATCTAATCCGAGATAGTCGGTAGCTGTAAACAGGTTTTCAGCAGCAGCAAACACGGTAGTACCACCAAACAATTTAAATTTATAGCTTACCATCAGTTCTTTTAATTTTAAATAAGAAGCATCTTCAATCCAGCGATCAGAGAAACGACTATTTTCCATAGGATCATCATAAACAGCACGAGGCATATCGGTGATCTGACCTTCGGCCATCCAACGACGGTTAACGGAAGTCAACTGATTAGAAAAATCGGACATAGACTCCATAGAACGCCTTACAGCATTGTACATTTTATTACCCTTACTATAGCCGAATGTGAGTGACAGTTGTATTCCCTTATATTCCACAGAAGTAAAGAAACTACCATAAAAATCGGGAAGTGGACTTCCTAAATTAACACGATCATCCTTATCTATTTTTCCATCATTATTCTGATCTACAAAGTGCATATCGCCCGCAGCGAAAGGTACACCAATCGCATTAGTCAATGCCTTTCCGTCCTTTCCTGCTGTTTCTGCCGCAGCATCAGTAGCAAATACACCAGCTGTCTGATACCCATAAAAAGAATACAAAGGTTGGCCAACCTTGGAAATCACAGCCGAACCGTCACTCATAGAAAGAACAATCTCACTTTCCCCTCCCAATGATTTCACTTCATTTTTGCAAGTAGAAAGTGTTCCGCCTATATACCATTTAAAATCACGATTCTGTATTAATCCTATTTGTGCCCCAATTTCAAAACCTTGATTCACAACTTTTCCCATATTACGATACATATAATTCGAACCATATACAGACGAAATCTCTACCGGCATAATCAAATCCGAACTTTTACTATTGAAGTAGTCTACAGTCAACATCACGCGATTATTGAACATGGCAAGATCCAAACCGACATTGAATGTATTGGTTAACTCCGGAGTGATTTTCGTATTGGGGACTCCCGCACGTACCAACCCTGACAATCCCTTGAACACACGGTTCAGATAGTAGTATTCTCCGATAGTAGAAGCAAAACGGCTATTTCCGGTCATGACATATTCAGCACGTACATTCAGATTATCCAGTTGTGACATATTTTTTAATAATGAATTACTCACACTCCATGCTACATTTACAGCCGGATAAATCTGTATACGAGAAGCTTCGGTACCTACAGATGACGAACCGTCAGCTGAGAGATTAATACCTGCAAACAACTGATGATTATAATTATACTTAGCAGAAACATGATAATTCATCCAGTTCCATTTATTTATATAACCATAATATGAACGTCCGATGGTCTGCACATTATTCAATGTTTTATAATAGTCATTTGCTGTATTCCATCCCGAACCGGCATTATAATCAATACTATTCATTGCAATTTGAGCACCTGCCGTTGCAGAAACTGTATGTATACTTGCAAGTACTTTCTGATAGCCCAGCTCAAGAGCATAATAAGTATTTAAAGTCGTTCCTTCCGCTGAACGTATCGTATTCTCTGCCAACCGATTTTCTAACGGCATAATAGTAGTAATACTTACCCCCGGAACAAAAGCATCTTCTTGTGTCAAATTATAATTTAAACCAAAATCGGCTTTAAAGTTCCAATTATCATTTATGGTATATAATAAACCAGCATTCATCAAGACATCATAAGCGTGCTGTTTCATTTCTACATCATTGACTACAGAAAGCGGATTGCTTACACTATTATTCTCTATCAGGTTGCCATCAGCATCACGAATGGAGGCAAAATCCGGTAACAGATTATTCTTACTGTCTTTATTATAAGGAGAGAACAAAGGCCCCTTACGCAAAGCAGTCAATATCGGATTCGTTTCTGATATCATTCCCTGTTCTGCCACACGGCTGTTTGTATAACCGAATGAAATCGTCGAAAATAATTTCACGTTTTTACTAAGATTCACATCGGCATTCATACGGGCATAATATTTGGTCGAGTTTGTCTCCTCAACCACTCCTTGCTTATTCTTCACACCAATAGAGAAATCATATTTAGCGATCGCATCACCACCTTTGATTTTTAACACATTATCAGTGACAAAAGCATTCCGATAAATCAAATCTTGCCAATCAGTATTATTATTGTAGAGATAATTGTAATAATAATCTGGATCTTCTTTTAAAAAAGGAAAAGCCGCCAATGCATCAGACATATCTTCATATTTTGTCAAAGCTATATTCCCCATCAGACTCTTGTAATCGTTTACTCCTAAAACCGGTAGTGTAGCACTGTTCCATGAAAGCCCGTATTGCCCTATAAATTCGACTTTTGTATCAAGATCCGCAGCTTTATCTGTTTCGATCATAATAACCCCATTTGATCCCAACGAGCCATATAAAGCTGCATCTGCCCCTTTCAAAACTGTAATATTCTCAATATCCTGTACGTTCACTACACTGAAAATATTCTTAGAGTATCCGCCAATAACCCCAGATTCGTTCATATCGGGCATATAAGGTATACCATTTATTACAATCAATGGAGAAGAGTTGGCTATCATCGTATTAGCCCCCCGTAACTTGAAATAGTTTCCTTCACTATTCTGTCCCCCTTTTGAAATGAGTTCTATTCCGGGGATGTTACGAAATCCTTGTTCTACATCTGTTAGAGCTAAATTAAGTTCATTTTTACTAACCGACGTAAGATTGGTTTGTTTCACATCTTGTCTCACCAAGCCCACAGAGGGTAACGTAACTTTATCGGTGTACCCTTTCATATCGTCCGGTATCAACACAATATGTAGTTCCGTACGTCCTGCTACAGGCTCTTCTTTCGTATAAAACCCCGGACACCATACGGATATAGTAGCTTTATCAGACACATTATTAACTACAAATCGCCCGATACTATCACAAGTAACCGTCTCATCCATACCCGATAATGTAATCACCGCATCGGATAAAGGCTGATTATCATAGGAACTGACCACTGTACCCGAGATTTTCACTCCACCTTTTTGTGCTTTCAAACTCATAAAGCAAAAGGTAGAAAGAAATATTATCAATATTATTTTATATTTATTCATTATTCTAATGCTATAGGATTAATAATTGTTTGCCGAAGGCTTCAAAGCCCAATGGTAAATGCGCAATTTCTTACTGTCTCCTTTGTAAAATTCCACACGGATACGGAAGGAACTCATACCTTCACCTTCTATTTTTACAGTGCCAACCGGACCACCAAGTCCATCCCATTTCACCACTTTATCTCCATACAAATCAGCAGTTGTCTCATTTACACGATCAAAATTCCACGGATTAGATGAAACGACAGAGAGATTAGAACCTATCAATTTCATATTAGCATCCAATGAAGGACTTTTCCCATCGGTATTACCATCAAAATAGACATTGACATACGGGTGTCCACTACTATGAAATCCCATGTATAGATCATATTCACCACAAGGAACCTGCATCACCCTCGCTTTATAAGGATCATTTTCTTTTTCTCTATACCGTTCCAATGGAGGAAACTCAACCCAAAAAGGAGAAGCGTCTTCATCGCCATTTAAATCCAAAATATAATAGTTTGACAGAATTTCTGGTTTGGGAGTAGCAGAATCTTCAAAAATAGCAATCTTGGTCGTATTCATAAAGCTATAATACGATTTCTGTTCTTCTTCCGTAAGATATTCATAATAATGCACTAACGACTTAATGCGTGTCAGAATATAGTTAGTTGGTATCTTCACATCCGTCATTTTATACATAATACCATTACTCAACTCTTCCTGACTACTTTCATCTATTTTTTGAACCGTAGTACGCCAAATTCTATTAAAAGAAGATTTTATATCTACGGTACTAAAATCTTTCAATTCTCCGCTATAAAATGCAGCTTCTTTAATCCACGTCATAGCTGTAGCCGAATCCAAGGCTGTCAATGTTTTTCCCATGGCCTTATATTGTACCTCCAATTTATCGAAGCAGCCCTTCATCACATTGTTATCCGGTAAGAAAAGAGTAAACTGTTTAAATTCCGAATTAAATTCCGCTTTCTCAAACAGCGGATTATACACATAGAAGACAGAGTCATACACTGTATTACCAGTTATATCTACCCCAGTAGGAATAGAGTTTACTTTATCGAAACGCATTTCATTATTCTTCATAACAGAATCACGAAATATAGAATACTCATCCGGAAGATTCTTTATGTAATCGAACATATTAATTTTTGATTTCATTAATTCGTCAATCACATGAACAACCCCGTTCTTCAAACGATAGGAGCGTTGTACTTTAGACTTATTAACGTAGGTATCTTCCCCCTGTTTGGTTATTTGAAGATACACCCCATTCAGTGTAGGAATACGCAAACCATTTTTCAAATCACTCTGCAGAAAAGGCAAATAATTAATATGATACTCCATTCTTAGAGTGTCCTTAGAGTCAATTCCCGAAGCAATCATTGCAGCATTATCTACTACCCAAAAAGTAAGTTGTTGTTGCTCCTTAGTTAGCTCTTTATCAAGACCACATGCTTTAAGTTGATTGTAAAATTCACTATATTCAGGATTTCCGTCAAAAAACTCCCTCAAAGTCTCATCCAAAATTTCTTCTGATAATTTATTACTCCCATGATAATATTCATCCCATTTATCCGAACAAGAAATAAAAATCAGGGTTAGCAATGCACATATAGATAAGATATACTTATTCATAATTCCTCCTTTTAATTAATTGGTTCAAATATCAAGCAATCCAAATAAGAGTAATAATCATCACCCGCCATAAAACGTACTGTATGAGGAATCGATTCTGTGAACTCCACCTCTCCTATGGTTGTGGTAATCATCTCACTTTTGGAAGTACTATTTCCCCAGGTAGTAACCTGTACTCCCACATATTCACCGTCAACAATTACTGACCACCGCCCCTCCTTAGTCTTGAGAGCCTGATTGTAATGTACTAAAGACATTTTATATTTACCGGCAATGATCATCGGACTTTCCATCTGTATCCACCCATATTTTCCGAGATTCAGAAACATACAATCGTGATTCGAAGCTTTATACATCACCTCATTCTTATTAGCCAAATGATAAGTGTAGTCACTACCATATCCACCAGAAAGTTTATAACAGTTCAATATATCATATGCCAGACTACGAGTGTATGTTTTAGACTGATTTTCTAACTGATACTTCTCACATACACCTGCCAACTCCGGATAATCGGTCAAATCCCAAGTGACTTTAGTTGCTTTCGGTTCTGTTATTTCCATCATCCCATCTACCACATGAATGACTCCATTCTTACAATTCAGATTTTTTCGAGTGATACTGATACCCTTCTTTGTTTCTTCATTATAGTTCAGAAAAAACATCTCATTTACCAATCTCATACTGATAAGAGTATTAGATGCCATCATGGAAACATTTTTCGATGTATTATTATCTATATCAGTATTCATATCGGCAAATGAATAAGCAGAATTTGCAATATGATAACCTACATATCGATTTACCTTATTAGCCGGATCAGTATAATCATTATTAGTTTCACCCAAATAAACAGCCAACGATGCTACACTATTTATACCGGCTTCGGCAAACACATCATCCGGTACAGCAAAAAGAGTGTAACGGTATTTTACACCATTCATATAAATACTACTCAATAGCTTCTCATAACCTGTTTTATTAAGTAAATCAAGCATTAAAGTATAATTCTCATCCAGATTATCAACAATAGTACCTGTCACAGGCGTTAAAACACTTTCCAAAAGATGAATCACTGCATTGGTAGCTGTAATATTCAACTCCTTAATACGTGCTTCATCATTAATATAGAATGCCTGAAACCCACCTTCACGCATTTCCAGACTTAAATAATCTCCACTTGCTGTAGAATCCGGAAACATACCATCAGGAAAATCCGAAGTTGTGTATTGTTTAGAAGCTATCGTATGATAACGAACCAGGTTAGAAGCTTCCTCCATATCCAACTCCCGTACTGAACTTTTTCCTTTTGCCTGAAGATATTTGTGCATCGCTTCATTATCAGGTACAAAGCAAGTATAATCCATATTCAGATTCACTGTATTAAACAGTCCGGTATACTTCAATAAATCCACCCATAAGGAATATACATCCTCATTAGCTTCCATAAAACTGGCAGCGGGCATTTTATCTGTATCTTTGAACACCTGATCGGCATACGGGTCGGAACAAGCTCCCCACATCAGAGTAAATGCCGCCGCTAATAGAATTACTACGCGTTTCATATTGTCCTTCTTTTTTTTAATTACTGATACTTTCATAATATTCACTTTGTACTAACAATGGGTTTTTCTGTAACTCAGACTCTGAGAACGGCATATACCATGACCCTTCGTTGGACAACGTAGCTCGTCCCAATGATTGCGACGTGGCAGCCACAGCTTTCAGAGCTTGTTCTATGAATAAGTTTTTATACCGTACATCTGATAACTGTTGGCTTCTTAAACCGATACGTAACATATCAAACCAGTTTTTACCTTCAGCAAAGAACTCTTTCTGCCGCTCCACCAATAAATATTCCAACATGATTAATCTGTCTTCACTTAGTGTCATCTTTTCCAAACCTGCACGTTGACGAGTTTTATCTATAAGCTCGCCCGCCATTTCATAATTATCTTGCATGATCAGTGCTTCTGCTTTCATTAAATAGACATCAGCTAAACGATAAATCAAGTAATTCTGATCATTTTCTGAGGCAACACGTGCCGTAGCATTATCTACCCCAAGATACTTCCAAATATAACCAGCCTCATTATATGAATAATTCAATCCACGAGATTCACTCTCGTTTTGTTCAAAAAGATTAGTCATATAATCGGAAGCTTTGTAATATCCGTCAGTACCTGCTTTAAACCAAGTCAGGAAACTATTCGTTTGACTCTTCGGATTGCTATATTGTATTTCAAAAATTCCCTCATTACTATTTCCCGGATAATAATTCAAAAATCCATTACCAATCAGTCCTACACGTCCGGATTTAATTACTGAGTTACAATGCTTTATACTATTTTCATAGTCACCTAACCAAAGATACATATCAGCAAGCAGAGCATGAATCCCCCAGCGTGTGGCACGTCCTTTCGTATTGATAGGATTATCATTATCTACTTCAGGAAAAAACTCCTTTGCATTAGGTAAATATTCTTCCAAATCAGCTATACATGATTTTAAAATAGTAATACCATCCTCTTTGGGCATAATATAAGGAGCACTATCATCTACATACGGCTCCGTAACAAAAGGAGCATCTTTAAATGTACGAACGATGTAAAAGTAAGCAAGCGTCCGCTGAAAGAAAGCCTCTGCCATAAACGAACGGCACATATTCATATCGAAAGACGGATCTTTATCAACTACATCCGGTGCATATTTAATAACTGCATTAGCCATAGCAATGGCTGCATAAGGCTTACTCCAATCAGCCAATCCATTTGTAGGCAAAATATCGAAAGCGCGCAACTTCACCGCTGCTTTCTGTAAATCCGAGCCGGAAGTAGACCAAAAAGAGAGCCCATTCCCCCTACCTTCTCCCCAAAGCAGGAAGGTTTCTACCGAGCTTCTCAAATTAATATACCCGGAAGCAAGAACCGCTTCCACTTCTTCTTTGGTTTCCCAATATTCAAAGCTACTCTGGTTATTTTCCGGTAACACAGTCAGATAATCTTCACACGATATTTGAGATAACGTGATTAGAAGTAGCAAAATATAATAACTTATCTTTTTCATTTCCTTCTTTTGTGAATTAGAATCTCAAATTCAAACCAAATGCAAAACGCATAGCTTTCGGAGTATTATTACTATCAATAGCTACCTGGGCTGCAGAACCATCCGGATTCTTCAGATTTATTTCCGGATCTTGTCCGGTATATTTCGTCCAGACAAAAAGGTCATAACCCGTTGCATAAATTTCAAGCTTATTAATACCTAACGGCTTCATCCAATTTTCAGGGAACTGATATTTTAAAGTAATAGTCTTCAAACGAAGAAAAGAAGCATCCTCCACAAAACGGTCGGATCCTAAATAATTGTATCCTTTATCATACAATGCACGTGGAATATCAGTATTATCTCCTTCACTACGCCAACGACGTAATACAGCTACGCTCTGGTTGTTTTTACCATACATATTTTCCATATTAATGCGTGACTCATTAATAACCTTTTGCCCAGCACGTCCATGAAGTGCTGCTACTAAACTCAACTTCTTATAACGAAGTGTAAAATTCAAACCACCAGTCAACGTAGGATTACTATTGCCCAGATAAACGATATCGTTTTCATCAATTACCCCATCACCGTTGACATCTTCATATTTAGCATCACCTGGATATACTTTTTGATCACCATTCTTTACAACTACCGGTGCCCCATTTATATCCATGATCTGTTGTCCTGTTTTATCAACCGCATAAGTTTCCTCTACATTTTGATACACACCTTTATAACGATATCCATAGAATGAACCTAAAGGATCGCCCATTAGCACACGATATGCATATTTTTTATTACCGAAAGTGTAAGTTTCATCACTTTGATTTTCGGGGAGTTCCAAAACTTTATTCTTATTTTGTGAGATATTGAATCCTAAATTGAATCCCCAGTCTTTTGTACGAACAGCAGCTACATCAATATTAAATTCCCAACCTCTATTCTCCATTTTACCAGAGTTATACCAGGCTACAGTAGACAGACCTGTTGAACTGGGTACTTTAATTTTCTTTTGCAACATATCATCTGTTACCTTCGTATATAGCTCTACAGCAAAAGTTATTCTATCCGAAAAAAGCCCTACATCTACTCCAATATTATTTGAAGTGATCGTTTCATATTTTAAATGTGTCAAATCCGGACTTTCCGGCTTCACGGCACTCATATCTCCATAACCAGGTGTGACTGCTGAAAATTTACCGATATAAGGTGATGTTCCGGTAGGCGCATTACCCGATTGTCCCCAGCTATAACGCAGTTTTATTAATGAGATAAATCCTAATCTTTGGATAAACTCCTCATCACCTAAATGCCACGCTACACCAAATGTGGGAAATCCACCCCACCGTCCACTGGCATCCATTGCCGAACTTGCTTCCCAACGGTATCCCGCATTAAACATATATTTCTCTTTAAAGATATACTGTCCGTTAAGAGTTAAGCCCATATCTCTATTAATCGTTTTTCCAGAACCTCCTTTAGCTGTAGTAGAACCTGCAATGGGAGAAGTTATACCGGAAGAAGCTGTATTAGCGGATCGGCTACTATATGTACTCGTTGTCTTATCCGATGTCTGAAAAATACCACTAAGTAACAATTTATGGTTATCATTAATAGACTGATTATAAACCAAACGATTTTCGGTTGTCAAATAAAGAAGATCTTTACCAATGTCATAATTCAAAGCAGATGATTCATGTTCATAAGCAACACCTGTTACGCTTTGCGGAAGGAAACGATTTATTTTTGTGAACTGTCCGTTAAAACCAACTGTACCAAAATAGTCTAAACTTTTAAAAGGCTTAGCATGAAGAACGAAAGTCATACGGCTATTTGTAGCAATTGTTCGGTTCTGTGCCTCATTCGCCATTGCTACGGGGTTGTATACCTTATCATTTGAGAAAGTCATACCAAACGATTCATATGGAGTAAAATACTCACCCGTACGTTGTCCATTTGCTCCGATCACATAAGGACTCATATTAGGCATCTTAGTTAGTGCATGTCCACGAATCGAAGCTTTCTTCAATTCATCTGTATCATCTACGTAATTGGCATCCGTAACTCCACGTGTGAAACTGTATTGCAATGCAATATCAAGTTTATCTGAAAAGCGATAATCTGTATTGAACGACGCATTAAAACGTTCATAACCCGTACCTATTGTAGTACCCTCCTGATTCAGATACCCAAGTGATAAACGATAATTCGCTTTGTCACCCCCACCCGACACAGAAAAAGAATTATCAGAAATAAAACCAGTCTGGGTAATTTCATCCAGCCAGTTCGTATTTTGATTATATTCATCAAAATACTGCCAGTCCGGATCAAACCCAATTTCTTTCGTATTATAAAGCAGCTTAAGGTACTCCTGAGATTTGGCTGCGCTCGCCCCCAAATCAGACACAGTATTATAAACAGCATCCTGAATCATAGATATATACTGGTTAGCATTCAGCATAGGGATTCCGGAGCGTTCCTTACTGAATTCATACTTTGTATTAAAATTAAACTGCAAACGTCCTTTGCTACCTCTCTTTGTCTTTATGATCAAAACGCCATTGGCACCTTTTGATCCCCAAACAGCTGTAGCCGCCGCATCTTTTAAAACTTCAATAGATTCAATATCAGCCGGAGAAATATTCAACAGAGACCCATAATCATCAGAATTTGCAGAAGCAAAACTAAAATCATCTGAAATATCAACAGGTAAAGGTACGCCATCTACCACAAACAAAGGTTCATTGGAAGCATTTAAAGAAGCTGTACCACGAATACGAATAGAACTTCCGGAACCAGGATCAGCGCCCGTAAGAATATCCACATTAGCCATAGCACCTTGTAAAGCTTCTGTTACAGAAGTCACCGGTGCGGTTTCCAAACTACCAAGAGTAAGTTTCTGAGTAGCAGAAATCATCTCTCTGGCAGATTGTCCCATAGAATTCCGCTCTATTTTTTTAGCAGTCACCTCCACAGTTTCTAACGCCATACCTTCTTCGTCTAACGTGACATTAATCACTTTCTGACCCGTATATTTTATGGTTTGTGTTTTATAACCAATAAAAGAGAATACAATAGACAGATCTTTTTGATCAGGTATCGACAAACGGTAATTACCATTTACATCGGCAATGCTACCACCTAAAGAACGATTAGATGCATTTGCAACATATACGTTGGCTCCCACCAAGGGTTCATTAAAAACTTTATCCATCACCGTACCTGTCAACACATGTTGTGCCATAATCATCTGCGCACATGCTAACAATAATAGTAGGATTATATTGCGATTTCTTTTCATCTTTCTTTATTCTATATTAATTCAATAAATCCAATACGCCGTCTATTACATAAGCTGCACCATCAGCATAGATATAAGGAAAATAAGAAGTCACATTTACTTCATTTCCTTTGCTGTCTCTTAGTTTCATCGAGCCATCCGCTTTATTAATAAGCGTAATTGTTATATTTTCTTTCTTACCATTCACTGTTTTAGTGCCAAATGTAGTTAAGACTTTCTCTGTATTTTTACCAGTGGTTGCAAACGGATAATCAACCAAGCCACTGGCTGACATATCGACAAAAAGACTTTTTACAAACATATCTCTCTCCTCCTGAGGAGCCTGTCGATCAAATTTAGGATTACTTCCTATAAGATCAGCTAAAACAGATGCCTGTGTTGATACAAATACAATAAAACGATTACCTTGCAGGAAATTAAAAGCCGGTTCCGTATCATCTACAGAGGCCATTCCTAAATATATACCGAAGCCCGAATAATCATTTGTGCCTTTAATCTGTTTTACACGATCCTTAAAATTACTCTGGTCAGCTATTAACGAGGTAGTTCCTTTATCACCTTTCAATGCATACGCATTTCCCATGTTATAACTCTTGATTAGCTCTATTTCCGCTACAGAAACCTCATTATCAAATCTTTCTGAATTCCAGGTAGCTGAAGAATATATTTTATTCCCCTTACGATAGAGATATTCATAATCATTATAAGTTGAATATATCATTTCTGTTTCTCCCTTTTGAGCCATAATACCATCCGCAATATGTGCACCGGCAATGGCTTTCGCCTGAGAAGTTGTAGCATTACTCATTGTCCCATCGGTACTGTTAGCTACTTGTACCTGTTCATCAGTAATGATATAAGGATTCCCTTTCAAATACTGAATGTAATCACCATTATATTCACTACCCAATAACATTTCATCGGTAGGGAAAAACACATCAAAGTCTTTATCCAGTGATTTACTAAATATATCAAAAAGAGAGCCTTTATGACATAGTAATGCAAACACATTGTAATCTTTATTGCAAAGCGCCGGTGCAATAGGTGTTTCAAATACTTCAGGAGTTATCACATTATCTTTCATTCCTCCTAAAATACCATTTGAACATACTTTCACATCAGTAGGCATTGCTAATTGGTGGTCATCCCAAAGATCATTATTAGCAATATAACGTCCCAAGGCATAAGCTCCAACCATATTACCATCACATGTAATAGCATGCGCATTCATAAAATGATAGAGTGGCACAAAATTCACTTCCTCTAATGAACTATATGAAGCAGACCAATACTTCTGAAAGAATTGGTTAATAGATTTATTATCAGGAGCAAGTACTGCATATGAAACACTTGTCAAATAATTCATTTGAGCATAATCCGGTGTAGATGATTTGTAAGAGTTCGTCCATTCACACGCAATAGGTGGTAATGTGTTGTGTGAATGTACGAATAGAGAATCCCCATTACCATAATCTCTTGTTGCATCTTCATCATACTGATAAACCACAAAACGATCGTACATCTTGGCAAACTGTGTGTAATCCGAATTCTCCTTATTCATCTCTGCATAAATCGTTTCCAATGGCTCAATCACCTGATTTATGGTATATAAATAACCATTATCCGTCACCACTTCATCTCCGATAACAGATGCATTAGCTACATTGAAGCTTCCGGTTCCACCTGTATAAACCGATCCCGGAAACATCGTTTCATAATCTTCTTTTTGGGATGCACTAATACTGCTCAAAGAATATTCCGAAATGATCGGAATAAAACGTTCTTTATGCATTATTTTACGTACAACGTCATTGTTCGCACGATCCACTACCGTAGAAATAGCATCACGGCTCTTTGTCCTGAATTTAAAGTAATGACCAGGCTTCTGTATTTCATTATCTACACCATTCGGATTATAATACAGAAAATCACGTTTGCTATAAGAATAATACACCAGATGATATCCTACTAATTTATTCAGTTCCACTTCCGGAATATCATCTATCGAGCTATAATTATGTTTAGACAGATAGGCAGTAAAAGCCTCATCAGTAGGTGCCATAACAGTCACAATACCTTTCCCTTTTACAAGATCAGCATAACTACTTCGCTCTACAGCTTTCATGAAAGTAGAGAATGTCCCCTTATCTTTCATTACTTCATAAGCATTCCCTTTCAACCAGTCAGGAATTTCATAGTACTTATCCATTTCCGACTGACATGCCGCCAGCGAACAAAAGAAAAGACCTATCAGAAAGTATTTCTTCATCTTAAATTATATTATTTCACAATTTTACCAACCAATATCCTTTGATCAATTTTCAACGTATAAACATAGTATCCTTTAGGCAGAAAACCGACGTTAGCCACATGTGCTATACCTCCTTGAATTATTACTTGTGCCTGATAAACAGTTTGCCCAGCGGTATTCATCACAGACACCTGTGCTGTCAAATCTTCGGCACCCATTACAGGTATGTAGAAATCATCTGCAAAAGGCATCGGATAAGCACATCCTGTATTTGGAGTAATGATATTCTCAATATGAGTACTTGTACCTTGTTTATAATGATCACTAACCTCTTCAGCTGTTAACGCTTCATTATAGATCGTTAATTCATCCATTAATCCTTGAAAGCCATTCTCATAAGCTGTGTTACAATTGCCTATTGCCATCCTCTCAATAGTACCAATATCTCCAGTTTTATCAGCACCGGAAGCTACTAATATACCATTAGCATACATTTTTAGCTGTTTTTCTTCCACATCGCGTACACAAACTAAATGTACCCATTCATTATTAAAATATTTAGTTGTTGCTCCGGTCACATTGATATCTGTCTTCGTCACATTATCATCAATAGCCCAAGTCAAACGATCATTTTTACTATTCTTCTGATACTGAATACCAAACCATTTACCAGTAGCTCCCTCATAACTATTAGTAGCGTGACTTCCCTTATGGAGCAAATACCAATCGACAGATCCACCCGCAGATTTAAACCACAATTCAATGGAAAATGATTCATTACCCAAAGTCAATGCATCATAATGTTCCTGTACAAAAGCAGCATTCGCTTTATCAAACTGCGCAGCATTATTTTGAATACCTTTCACCCATAGTGGAGTGAAATCTTTGGCAGTAGCATTTTCACCATACATATTTTCAAGTATAGTACCTTCTGTTTCATTGAAAGAATAATAAGCAACCTTACCACGCTCAGGTTTTGTTCCGGTTGTAAAACTCCACACATCTCCTTTACAATCCCCTAGCAGATTTTTTGCATCTACGCGCCAATAATAAGTAGTGGCAGCCTCTACGTTAACCGTTACTACATTTGCAGTAGATGCTGTCAACACAACATCCATATCCTCTACAGATTTTCCTAAATATACTGTATACGAAAGAGCTCCTGCCCAAGCACCAGTCTTGTTCTCCCATGAAAGGCGAACAGATGTATAATCGGTAATAGTAGTTTCGTTTCTAGGTATCGGATTAACAGAAGCAATTGGAGGTGCAGGAACACCACGTGTAGCAAATTCCTGGGTGGAAGTATATAATGATTCCTTCTCCCCGTTTACTGTTTTTAGGCGAATGTAATAAGTGGTATTAGGAGCTAAGGACTCCAATTTATGAGTAGTTGTGCCGGGGGCTAAAGAAATTGAAGTAAAATCTTTATTATCGATGGAATACTCAAGAATTACTGAAGTAGATTCCGGAGCATTGTTCACCCACTTAAATGAAAGATAGTCTGTGCTCAAAGAAGTCAGTTGCAAATTAGTAGGATATTTAACATATGGCATTGGCGCCGTAATACTATTAACATAATTCTCAATATTCAAATATCCATTTTCAGCCATTAACAAAGCATCATTCGGGTTATTTTTATCCAATCCATTGGCATCTTCCCAAACGTCGGGCATACCATCATTATCGGTATCCAACATTTTTTCACCATCAAAAATATTTCCAACCCCATTGGGAAGCCCCAACTCTGATTCTCCACTAAGTAAAGCTCCTTTAGTTCCTAATGATAGGAGTTCATCAATCATATAATTATCAGCTTCATCACGTACCGGTAAAGATGCTCCTACCCTATTAATAATCCAATCATAAGCCTCAGCCGCTGTTGTTTCTCCTTCAATAACAGGATGTTTTTCTGGTATCGTTGTAACTACTACTTTCTCACCATCGACTAATTTTCTTCTATCATAGTCCGAATAATCAAATTCATCAATCGATTTTACAAAAGTAACATTCTCACTTTCCGGATTGGACGCATCACGGCGATAATCATCTTCTGTGGCCTCATATCCATTAAGTATCCCATCCTTATTGTAATCAATCATATTACCTTTTTGGTAAACCTGAAAAGCTGCTTTTGCACGCGTAAAAGCCTTAGTACCTTCAACCGGACCTTTAATAAAGTAATTATTAGTAATAACTCCCCATGAAGAGGCTTCCGTATCTCCTAAAATATAGGCACCACCTTCTCCCCAATTATAAACCACATTATTGACAAACTGATTTAATCCTTTTACTTTAGGATTACGAGTTTTATTATCAATATAAAGATTACGATACAAAGTAACTCCCCCATTTGTCTGGATAAGACCTCCGCATGCATGTACCATAATTCCTTGCCCAATGATAGAATTCTGAATAGTAATATTATAAGGTTCAAAACCTTTACTATCCCAGTTTATTGAGAAATTCTCATCCAATCCCCATGTAGCAGATACATGATCAAATATCATATTACCACCATTAGCAATACCCGCAGCATCGGCCCCACTAGTACCGCCAATGCCCATTCGTATACGCAAATAACGAACAATGATATTCTCGGCAGCAGAAAAAGAAACTCCATTACCATAAACCACCACTCCTTCTCCTGGAGCCGTTTGTCCGGCAATTGTAAGATTCTTTGAAAAGACCAGACGAGATTTCAATTTTATCACTCCTGCCACATCAAATACGATAATGCGATTGGGTTGACTTACAGCATCACGTAAGGAACCTTTACCTGAATCATCAAGATTGGTTACATGGTATATTTCCGGAGATTCACTAGCTCTTGCCCCTTTGGCAAAACGTCCATAGCCTTCAGCACCAGGAAAGGCCAACTGTTGTGCATACATTGTTCCCATACAGAGTGGGAGGAGCAATGTAGTAATAAGTTTCTTATACAACATAGTTTTATCATTTATTTGAAGGTTACGCAGGAAAGAAATCAAATATCTCTCAATAGTACGTAGTAAGATTAATTTTTAAAGGCAATTAAGAATAAATATCAGAATTAAGAAGAGAAAAACGGTTCTTCTTATCGAAACCGTCTCTCTTCTTTTCCTTTTAAACAAAATGTTTATAAAACAATCTTTTTAACAACTATCCCCTTAGATGTTTTAATTTTTACAATATACAAACCCTCCATAGCATTCATTGGAACAACAGTTGAGTTGGAGTTGGCAACCGGTATACCTTGATTATTCACTACTACAACATTCTCAACATCGACACCGTTCACCACAATACTACCATCTTGTGCATAAACCACTACTTCTTCAGCTGTTTCGGCTACTTCAATGCCAGTACCTGTACCTGATCCGTTAGCAGTCAGTATAATTTTGTAGCCCATTACCGGAACCTCCGTAGCTTCTTCACCTTCACCCTCTATTTTTGTACCAGACTGATATTCTTGTCTTTCAGCAGTAAACGTAAGTCCGGCCGGGAATCCCTGATATTCAATCTCATAAGTATCACCTGCAGAGACAACCGCAGCATCTAAAATAGTAAATGTATCACCATTCTTTATATCAAAAGATTCAGCTGCTTTCACAATAATCTTGTTGCCGTTGAATGTAGCTACATTATTTGTAGTCAGTTTATCATAACTTGTTGCAGAGGCAAGTTCAAATTCAACTATCCCCCCATCTTTTACCGTTAACGGAGATTTCTGAGTTTCACCATTAATATCAGCCAATACCAGTTCGCCAATACCCATATAGCCTACTTCAAGTTTACCACCTTCTACAGCTATACCACCTACAAGACGCCCGTTACCACCACCAACTGCATTAGCATAAATAGTCATGGCAGCAGGAGCTTTTGTTACTCTATCTAATGCCACTCCAGTTTCAGTAACAGGAATATTAATATAAGCACGCCCAGAGTTTACGAACAAGCCCTTGAATACAGCAGCCGGACTTTCATTCACATGAGTAAAAGTATAAGTTCCTGTACCTGTCTTTATCAGACGAACCCAGTTATACGATTTTTTTCCGGGATCAAAGATAGCGACCGGTGTTGTTACATCTGTATTAGAATAACCCACAGCATAAGTAATATCCGGAGAAGTTGAATTCTTCACATATCCACCAAGCCATCCGCCTTCTTCTGCATTCAATTCGCCGATTGCATAGCAACGGTTTCCACTACCACTTGTAAATCCAGCTCCTTCCAGCAAAGTAACTTTCGTGTACACAAATGTAGAATCTACTCCATATAAATCTCCGCTAAAGTTTCCAGCTGCAACAAAATCATCAAATTTCTTTGTAGTATTCAAGAATACAGCTTTATATCCGGGTGAAAGAGCTTCATTGTTATTAGCACCTACCAACAATTCACCTTCAAAACCTGTCAACCCTGCCATATTTGTTTTCCCTGCAAAATCTTCTGTAAAACCTACACGTTCACCACCGGAGTAGATAGTCAGTTGACCTTTACCGCCAAATTCATTTAATAAATATACATAACGTCCGGCTGTTATAGCTCCTGTGCTTTTATCTGGGACTACAATTGACGCAGCAGAAAATTTGAGGGTATTCTTATTATCGCTTATAGCCATACCTATACCTCCACCTTCCAGTGAAACTTTACTACCAAACGCATTAGGGGAATCAGCTTTTTCCATAATAACACATCCGCCACGTACCACCGTTCCACCTTTCAATTCATTGAGAACATTTAAAATAAAATTTCCACTACCCTCTTTCAAAAGAGTACCTTCACCAACAATCTTATCAGTAGTCTTTTCTGCCTGATAAGAAATAGAGTAATTCTTATCTCCACTTACCTTTATATCAGCCACTTCCATTTCACCGGTTAACTTAATGGTTTCTGTATTCACATCATTCCCATCAGCATCCTTAAAGTGGCCTCCGCCATTAAAAATAGCCGTAGAACCATTATCCCATCCGTTAGGAAGCAAAAAACCACCTCCGTAATCTTTTCCCCACTCTGACGATGAAACTCCCCAAACACCTGTCCCATACGAATTTTGCCAAATAAGTTCCTGTGCATTGACAATTGATACAGACGCTGCTAAAAGCGCTACACTAAGAAAAGTATTCTTTCTCATAGTTTTTAAATTATTAGTTTAACAACAGTTCAATATTAATATATTAACACCGATGCAAAAATACGCAGTTATCGAACACGGAACCATGTAAATTTTGGCTGAATTGATACAAAAATTGATTTTTATGATTTAAAATTAAGAAGAAAGACAGCAAACTATCTAAAACTTCTTAATGAATTTTCAACAACAAAAATTGTTTTATGCCGGAATAGGTAGTTCTAATACAATTTAATTTAAAAGTGATGCTTCCTACACAGAGAAGGGAGAAAGTTACATTTGGCAGTTATTTTGCAACATCCCTCACACTATGATAAAACATACAATATGCAGAAGATACATAGCGTGAGGGAAGGAAGGTAAAAGTATAACGACATCAAAAAAAATAAAATGATTGTCAATCTATTAGGGTATACTTTGTTTTATACCGGAGTACATTTTATATCTTAAAGCACTAAATATCCTACTAAGATCAATCTGCTTTCCTGTAGAATATTGCCCTTCCCCTATGAGGAGATACAACAATCAATGATTATTCTTGATACATAGGATCAATACAGATTTTCGCAAAGAGTAATACAAATAATGTACCTACCGAATTATCATTCCGTTTTTAAGTCCTTAGCAGAAAATCCGTTAAAAAATAGCCTAAAGTAAACCAACGAAGTAAAGTGTGTCATTTTTTCAAAGCTGTCTTAGTTATTACACCTGTAGAAGTTTCTACAGACACAACATAAATACCGCCAGCCAATCCATTCAACTCACCGATGTAAGCTGTACCATTATCAGCCTTTACTTCACGGGATAATGCCAGCCGACCGGAAGCATCGTATAGGCATATCTTAACCGAAACCTCTTCTTGCGGAACTACTATATAAAAGTGATTGAAGAACGGAGAAGGATAAATGCCCAGTTCACTGTTTATAGCGAGTTCCTGGTTGATACTGGTAGGAATACCTGCTGTATTTCCTGTTTCAAACAGATTGGCAACTTCCTCTGCCATTAAAGTTCCACGGAACAGCTTAAGTTCGTCTAATGTTCCAGCAAACGGTTCATTGAGTTTTTCCATCACATTACCAAAAACAATGCCCACTTCAGAATTCATATAAGCACGATTGGAATCTCTTTTTCCCAAGAGTTTGCCATCACAATAAGCAATCAATGCCTGTTCCTCATGGCTACGTACAAATACTAAATGATGCCACTCATTATTAAAGATATTTTTGAATGCATCACCCGATACCAACTTTATCTCATGCTTTGTTCCGTTCTGACTAACTGCAAAGTAAAGTTCATTGTTACGTATTTCCGCACCGCACCATCTTGCCTTGCCTTTACTATCTTTAAATGTACCTTTATGGAATAAGAATCCTTTTCCATCTACGGGACAAGAACCATCAGACTTCACCCACATAGATACAGAGAACGAAGCTGCCGGGTCTGCCGTACCACTCCCCCCTTCAAATTTCATTCCTTCATAATAGGGTACAGAGATACAAGAGCCGGTCACCACGTTTTCCAACAAAAGTCCCTGTTCATTTTTTCCTGCTACGTAAGTTGGCTCCAATTCAACCAATTCGGCATCCTTTGCTCCAGCAACATCCGCAAAATTCTTTAATGTCCCGTCTAATGATAAATACATGACCGGTTCTTTTGCATCCAATGTTTGAGTAATGAAACTCCAAACTGTACCTGTTGTTACTTCGTTTTTCACATTAAGAGCATCAACACGCCAATAATAAGTCTTTGAAGGATCAGCTTTCAATGTTAATGAAGTAGCTTCCTGTGCTTCTGCACCAGAGATACATTCCAATTTATTCTTTTCTGTACCGGCATATACCTTATAAGTAGTAACACCATTATCAGGATGCGTTTCGTTCTTCCAGGAAAGTGTGATATCTTTCGAAGCATTAAAAGAAAGGATAGCATCTATCTCCGGAGACGGTTCAATACATTGATCAGGTGCTACAAGCAAGCGCTTTGTTGCTACTTCCAACACATCGGAATATACCGACTCCGTTGTAGTATTATAAGCCTTAAGACGGAATGCATACAGTACACCCGGTGTCAGATCTGAAACAGTATGAGAAGTGGTATTAACCGGTAATTTTGCCACTTCTGCAAAGGTACCCTGTGCATCACGTTGCTCTAATATATAACCCTCTTCTTCATCTGAATAATCTTTCCAGGAAAGTGTAATAGTAGTATGATCCGCTGTTGCTTCCATCGTTGAAGGGCATGCCAAGAAAGGCATCGGTGCATCAATACTATTAATGTAATTTTCAATATTGGCATAACCGTTAGCTGCAATCTTCATAGCGTCTGTCGGATCATTCTTGTCGAGACCATTCTGCTCCTCCCAAGCATCAGGTATACCGTCATTATCAGTATCCGGAAGTTTTACGCCTCTCAAGATTTCACCTGGGCCACGGGTCGGCAATGACATTTCCGTATCTATTATCTGCCCTTTAGTACCTAAAGACGTCAATTCATCAATCATATATGCATCCACCTCATCACGTACAGGAAGAATCGCTCCTACGTTATCAACAACCCAATGATAAGCTTCTTCAGCGGTCATCTTAGCACCAATTACCGGATGTTTCTCTGAGGGTCCATCCAAAAATGTAGGTGTAAGTTGCTGACCTCCTTCAGGGATAGCACTGTCTGGTTGATAACGGTTACAATCCTCACGTGTCAATAAACGTCCATCCAACTTACCATCTCTGTTATTGTCAAAGTAATTACCTGCAAAATAAGTTACAAAAGCAGGTTTAGCACGTGTAAAAGGGACAGTCGGTCTAAAAGACTGGGTAACGGGATTTTCAGGAGTCCCTCCATTATAACGTACCAGATAGCGTTCACTCTTACCTTCAATAAAATAATTATTCTGAATATCAGCAAGTGAAGCCGCATCTGTATCCCCCATAATATAAGCACCACCATCACCCCAGTTATAGATTACATTATTAACGAACTGATTAAGCCCTTTCACTTTATTATTACGTGTTTTGTTATCAATATAGAGGTTACGGAAAAGTGTAATACCATTCTCATCAGAGGTCTGCATCAAGCCACCGCAAGAGTGGTCCCACAACCCCTGACCCATAATTGAGTTCTGAATAGTGATATTACGGGGCTGATCATCCGGACGTTTAGAGTCACCATTGATGGAGAAACATTCATCAGTACCCCAGGTCACCGACAAATGATCAAAAATCATATTTGAACCAAAAGCAACTCCAGCTGCATCTACATATCCACCCGGAGATTCCTCATAACCATAACGTACTCGCAGATAACGGCAGATAATATTATCTGCTCCCGAAAAAGAGACACGATTTCCATAGATCACAATACCATTTCCGGGAGCTGTCTGAGCTGCAATAGTCAAATTCTTAGCAAAAGGAATAACTGATTTGGCATGGATTACACCCGACACATCGAAAACCACAATTCGATTAGGTTGGCTCACTGCATCACGCAAAGAACCTTCACCCGAATCATTCAGGTTAGTCACGTGGTAAACCTCGCCATAACGACCACCAACAGCATAACGACCAAATCCTTCTGCACCTGGAAAAGCTAATTGTGGTTCGGTAACAGACTGTGCCGTCACAGGCAAGAGAGGAAAAAGAGCCAAAGCAAAGGTTCCCACGATTGAAGTAAAGTTTTTCATATTATTATATATTAAATGACGAGGCAAAAATAGGCAATGAGAGAAAAGAACATATTATTGTTTTTGGCACTTTAGATATAAATTTTGATTATCACCATACAGACACTAAATTCAAAATCAAAACAACACAACAAACAATAATTAATAAATACAATATTACCCCTTCTTATAAGCATATTACACTTATAAAAAGAGGGTAATAAATAAAAAAGTAAAAAGCTATTTATTTAAAATATATATTACTTTTTCAATACTATTTTATCGTACTTCTCTTCCGCCTTTATTTCAGAATATTTCGGTGCATCAATCATTTCAATCAACGCACGAAGTACGGGGCCTTCCCCCATCGGATCATTCTCTTGAGTTGGACGATTGTAATAATAAGAGATAGAAGGCATAATACCTGTACCTACACAAATAGCAGTCACATCTCCCTCATCCGTTATCTTCTTCATCATGCCTTTCAAACCCTGCTCTGCTACATAAATAAAGTCAGGATGTAACCAACCTTCTTTTACACCACGGGCAATACCAAAAACAAACATAGCTGTCCCAGTGATCTCTTCGTACGAATCTTCTTTATCAAGCAACTGATGCCACAAACCATTTTTCCCCTGATAACGGGCGACACCGCTGGCCTGTTTACGGAAATTCTCAATAACCGCCTCACGCATCGGATGATCTTTCGGCATCATGCTAAGCAAATCGACCTGTGCCATAAACACCCACCCATTAGCACGACTCCAGTGAGCAACGCCATGTTCTTTGTTATCGGTATGGTAACAATGATAGTAGATATTCTTTTCCGGACACCACAAATAACGGGTGTAGTTCAACACCTGATTGGCAGCATCATTGAAATACTTTTCATCACCAGTCATTTTTCCCATACGTGCCAGGAAAGAGATAGCCATGAAAGCATCATCTGCCCAGACTGTATTCACGTGCGGCCACAGACGGGCAATCGTTCCATCTACCAGGCGAGGCTCGGCATAATTCAAATGATCTGCCGTCTCATTCACATAGTTAAGAAAGGCCTCATTAGGGTGACGCATCTGTAAATCAATCAAACTGGCACCCATCGGCCCATTATCATCCAAACGTTTAGCACGGAAAATCATATGCCAACTTAATTTGCGAATCGCATTCCAACCTCCTTCTTTGAAAGCTTGATCATACTGGCGACGGAAAAAATCAAGATTACCTTCATTGAAGACAAAATTCATATTCTTCAATACATACTTGTCATATTTCTGGTCGCCTACTTTATCGGCAAGTTCCATCAATGCGATATTAGTGACCCCATTCGTGTAGTGCCAGTTATTGTATTTACAAGCCACTTTCACATCCATTGACAGAGGAAGTTTTTTTACAGATTTGTAAACCTCTCCAGTCTTGGTGTTCTTAAATTCGTACGTAGTACTATCAAGTATCCGATCGGCAATTTTCACAGCAGCCTCTTTTGCACTCATTTTAGTCTGAGCGGAAAGAGAAATAGTACACAAGAAAAGAGCACAAGATATAAAGATTCGTTTCATGGATATAACTGCTTTGATGATTATTTAGGTAAATTGAACGCTGTTGTCATTTCACGCATTTGTTCCTGACTCATACCATCAGGAACAAAGCCCATATTACGTGCATTAATATAGATCTGAGCCGATTTGCTTAATACATCAATCTGATCAAACGCATCCATAATATCTTCACCAACAGCACAGGCACCATGTTTTTCCCACATCACTACATCATAATCGTCTAACTCTTTAATTGTGGCCTCAGCCAATGCTACAGAGCTTGGCAATGCATACGGAATAATACCCAAACCACGCGGACAGAAAGCCTTTGTTTCGGGTATCATACTCCAAAGCAGATTGGTCAGCACGTCCTTCTTCAGGAAAGGTTCATGATGCGTCATAGCAATTAGCTCAATAGGATGCGTATGAAGAGATGCTTTATAGGTAGATCCTTTACTAATCAGATAATTGTGCATGCACAAATGTGACGGAAGTTCAGAAGTCGGTTGTACAGGTTGGTCGGCTATAATGACATAGCTGGCACAATCATCGAGAATACGAATGACAGAACCGTGTTCCATTGGCCAACGAGCCAAATCACGCATACGCTTGTTGGTTCCTTTGCAATAAAAATAACACCCCTTCAAATAAGGAAGTACAGTACCAATAGCCTTCACTTCACTAATAGGAGCCAGAGCGCGGATTTCATCATCAACAAATTCAGTAATATTCACTACGATATTACCACCATTACGTTCGGCCCATCCTTTTTGCCAGAGGTATCCGGCTACCTCAGCGGCTTTGTTCACTTCATTTGTAAGAGCCGGACGATTTTCTAAAATTGATTTCATCTTTATTATTTACGATTTAACGATTTACGATTGAAAAACAAAATGATTTACGATTTGACGATTTACGATTTGACGATTGAAGTTACCTGATTTATTATTGGTTACAAACATTTTTCAATCGTAAATAGTAAATAATAAAATCGTAAATTCCTTTAGACTTGTGCCATAGCAACCACTATAATGGAAGAGATGAGTATCGCCAACCCTAAAATCAATGTCCCGATTGTTGAACAGCTTGCCCCTTTCCATTCTTTGAGAATAATCCCCCAAACATTACTGAAAGTAACATTTAAAGACATCAGGATACTCCAGGAGAATGCCAGCAAAACAGGACTATCTACCAGAAAACTCTTTCCCATTTCCAAACCAAAGAACTGAGAATACCATAGTACTCCAGCCAATGCACAAAATAACAAATTATTAATCAACCGACCTCCTTTAACAGAGAAATATTCTTTACCCGTTTTGTTTTTAATATTCTGTTGAATACAATATGCAGCATTAGTGCAAAAACCACCAAAAGTAACAAGGAAGATAACAGGCAGCCCTGCATACAGAGCTTCTACACCACCGTTAAGAGCTGCTTCTTTAATAGGAGTTCCCGCATCCAGCCCGAGGGCAAAACAAGCACTCATTACACCTGCCAGTAAAGCGACCAACAGACCTTTAGTTAATGCAAAGTCCTTTACGGCCACTTTTTTCTCTTCCTCAGTCATATTTTTGGAACGTAAACTACCGGCATAACCGATTACCGCAATACCGGCTAACGTGATACAGACCCCAATAAGCAACATCAATCCATCACCATGAAACAAATCCTTTCCGGCAAAAATAGCAGGGAAAAGAGTACCGAAGCCGGCACAAGTCCCTAACGCAATACTCTGCCCGAGAGCTATACCAAGATAACGCATACTAAGTCCGAACGTAAGTCCTCCAACACCCCACAACACCCCGTAGATAATAGCAGGAAGAGCTCCTCCTGAGCCGCATAACTCAATAAGGCTACTTCCCCCAGGAACAGCCAACAAAGCCCCTAACAAAGGAAATAAAAGCCATGCAAAAATCCCCTGCACCAGCCAAAAACTTTCCCAAGACCAGTTTTTTACTTTATTTATAGGCACATACGAGCTACTCTGTCCGAAGCTTCCAATGGCAATAATAATGAGTCCTATCAGTGTATTCATGTATATTAGTGATTAGTTGATTAGTAATTAGCGATAAATAAGTGACGAGTGATAAGTGATAAGTAACAGCGAAACCCGCTAATCACTCATCACTTATCACTAACCACTAATTCACTACGCCCCTCTTTTTGAAGTTACTTCTACCTCGTATTTCTCTATTTCTGCGATAAAATCTTCACCTACAGGAACATTATTCTTCAGACAGAACATATCCCAAACAGCATTCCACGGAAGTGATTTCGATTCTTCGAGCAGAGCAAGGCGCTGAAATAATTTATCGTCAGCTTCGTATTCACGAAGTTTAGCAATCGGTTCAAGTAAACCTTGCAGAAAACATTTCTGTGTGGCACGGCTACCAATAACATATGCTCCGATACGGTTAATGCTGGCATCAAAGTAGTCCAGACCGATATGTACACGATCAAGTGCATTGCAACGTACAACTTCTTTTGCCAGATCCAATGTTTCATCGTTCATGATAGTCACATGATCACTATCCCAACGAACAGGACGACTAACATGCAACATAATTTCGGGTGTGTAAAGCAGCAAAGACGAAATCTTGTCGGCTACACTCTCAGTAGGATGGAAATGACCGGTATCCAATGTTACCATTTTATTACGACTTGCCCCGTAACCAATATAGAAGTCATTAGAACCTACCGTATAACTCTCCAGGCCAATACCAAATACTTTTGATTCAATACAGTCCTTCATATGCTTATAGTCAATGGCAAAAATCTGATCCAGAGAATCTTTCAGCAATTCACGATAACGTAAACGATTCACAGTAATATCTTTACTACCATCGTGTACCCACAAATTCATAATACAAGGATCACCCTGGCGTTTACCCATCTCCTCAGCTATAGCACGACAACGCTTAGTATGCTCTATCCAGAAGTCACGAATTTCTTTGTCCGGATTTGACAAGGAAAGGTTTCCACTTTTTGGATGAGAGAAAGAGGTAGAATTGAAATCCAATTTCATTCCATGTTCTGCTCCCCACTGTATCCAACTTTCAAAATGTTTCGGTTCTACCTGATCACGGTCTACAAACTGTCCTCCAAAATCACCATAGATTTCGTGCAAATTCAGACGGTGTGTACCAGGTATATATGAAGCAGCTTTCAGAATATCTTGTCTAACTTCCTCTATATTACGTGCTTTACCCGGATAATTACCAGTAGCCTGGATACCTCCGCTCAATGATCCGTTTGATTCGAAACCAGCCACATCATCTGCCTGCCAGCAATGTAAAGACAATGAAATTTTCTGTAAATCCTCAAGAGCTTTATTAGCATCAACCCCCACAGCCGCATAACGTTCAACAGCTACGTCATAAGCTTTTTTAATCAATTCTTCTTTCATGATATTATATGTTTAAAGTGAATATAAGCCGTATCCCAATTCTCTGAATTTTGCGGTTTATAAGTTTTCAAAGGAATAGAGTTGTGAATAAGTTGTCGCATTCCTTTAATATCTTCCGCCTCACCTGCTGTCATAGCCTGTATCATAACATTTCCAATGGCAGTAGCCTCCGAAGGACCGGCTATAACCGGAATCCCGATTGCATTGGCAGTAAACTGATTCAATAGCTCATTCCGGCTTCCTCCGCCTATTACATGAAGCGTCTCTATAGGCATAGGAGACAAATTACGTAGATTATCCAATACCTGACGATAGCGAAGCGCCAGACTCTCAAAAATACAACGTACAATTTGTCCGCGTGTTTCCGGTACAGGCTGATTGGTTTCTGCACAGTACCGACAAATCGCCTCCTGCATATCAGCAGGATTGGCAAAACAAGCGTCATCCGGATTAATCAGACTACGAAAAGGTTCAGCTTTCTCGGCTTCAGCTATCAATTCCGGATAAGAAATGTTTTCCCAACCTGTACGACAACGCTCGAGTAGCCACATACCACATATGTTTTTCAACAGACGAATCGTACCTGCTACTCCACCTTCATTGGTGAAGTTCAACCGTTCTGTCTCTTCTGTGATTACCGGAGCATCTGTTTCTACTCCCATAAGTGACCACGTACCACTACTTAAATAAGCAAAGTTACGATTCAACGCCGGAACGGCAGCTACAGCAGAAGCAGTATCATGTCCTGCTACAGCGATAACCGGAATAGCTCCCAGGCCAGTGAGTTTCTGTATCTCTTTTGTCAACACTCCTACTTGTTCACCCGGATAAACAAAGCGTCCAAAATGTTCTTCAGTCAGTCCGACCACTTTCAACAATTCCGGCTCTAACTTCCGGGTTTGGGCATTGACCAACTGTGCCGTACTGGCGATAGTGTATTCTGTCACCATTTCGCCTGTCAACATATAACTCAAAGCATCCGGAATAAATAATATTTTATCGGCAACAGCCAACGCACTGTCACTATTGCCACGCAGCGTATCAAGTTGAAACAAAGAATTAAAATTCATCACTTGAATGCCTGTCAAACTATACACCCGGCTGCGGGGAACGCGGGTAAAGAGAGCTTCCGGCGCTCCGTCCGTATGAGGGTCACGATAAGCATAAGGCTGACGCAGCAAATGTCCGTCTTTACCTACACAAACAAAATCAACACCCCAGGTATCAATGCCAATAGAAGTTATAGATACATTCCGTTTCGCCACCAGTTTCAGTCCATCTATAACAGACTGGTATAGAGCATAAATATCCCAATAGTAATGTCCTCTTACTTCAATAAGCTGATTGGGAAAACGATTTATCTCTTCCAGCTCCAATCCCTTATCCGAAAAGGAGCCTAAAATAGTACGTCCGCTGGTAGCACCCAGATCGACCGCAAAAAAAGAGTTCTTCATGTCTGTATTATACGTGTTTATTTTGTGATATCTACATTCTTGTTATGTTCAAGTTTCAGTTTACTTTTAGCATTTACAGAAAAGTTATTCACCTTCCAGTCTTTTGCCCATGAAATGGTTCCTGCGTTCTCTCCACTGAAATGTACATTATCAAAGTCAAATCCATCAATTGTACTATTCTCTATACCAGACACCTTGATACAGGTTTGTGCGTTAGTGGCAGTAACATTCATAAAATGTACATTACGGAATTTGGGAGTTCCTTGTTTAGGATCTACCGGAGTCAACATCTTAATCCAGTGTGTCGGAACATTTTTTTCATCGTAACCTTCAGGCAACTTTGAAGTACTGTAAGCCGGATGCCAGTTTAAATCAACCACAAACGGATCGCGTACTCCAATCATTTCAATGTTACAGAGATAGATATCCTCTATTACACCACCACGCTGACAAGTACTCTTGAAACGTAATCCGTATTTTGTGCCCATACCTGTCATATTATAAGCCACAATATTGTTGATACCACCCGAAGTTTCGCTGCCACAAGTAAACAATCCGTCTCCATGTCCGGCAATGCAATCACGAATCACGACGTAACGGCAAGGACGATTCACCCGTAGACCATCACTGTCACGGCCTGCTTTCAGACAAAAATTATCATCATTGCAATTGATATTCGAGTTTTGTACCAATATATATTCTGAAGAGTCGATGTCTATGCCATCTGTACTGGGACCACGACCTTCAATATTATTACTAATAATAATTCCGTCAACAGTAACATATTTACTATATAAAATGTGTAAACTCCAGAAACCCGGCTGATAAAGCACTATGTTTTCTACTGTTACATTCTCACATTCGGCGATAAGAATACCTCGCGGACGTTCACAATCATAGTCAACAATCCAGCGTAACCCTTTCGGATCGTATTCTTTCCGCATCGAACGATACTTGTCCCAGAAAACTTTGCCGCGACCGTTAATTACTCCATCACCGGAAATCGCGGCATTCTTCTTACCTATTATATTGACCAATGCCGAAGGCCAGTTCATTTCTACACCGGCCACCCGGGTATCTATTTTCTTATAATCATCAATGTCCTGCGAACCGATAAGCGTAGTTCCTTTAGGAATATTAAAATTGACATTATTACCTACAAAGAGAGCACCGGTCAGATAAATTCCCGGACTAAAAGTAACAATACCTCCTCCTGCCTGCTCAGCAGCGTCAATTGCTTTCTGAATAGCAGTGGTATTCATTTCCAATGCATCTCCTTTGGCACCGTAATCGGTTACATTATAAACGGTTTGTTGTACAGGAAAAGTCTTAGCGCCAACCTCCTTCATCCAAGGGAAATCGGGGATATTAGCAGTTTGTGCTGTAACGTTGAAACTTATAACAGACAGAAATACTCCTATCAGGCAAGTCAGGTTCTTCATGGTATACATTCAATTATTGTGAGTAATACTTTTAATGATACAAAAATAGGGGATTCCTCCCCTATTTGTGCTGCACGTTTTGATATAAAGGGTATCTTATTTGACAATTTGGCTCACTCCTTCACAAAAGCGGATAATGAACTTTTCACCTTCTTTATTATGTATTGTCACATTCTTCAAAGTAATATTGCGACTATAAATAAATTCGGCTCCTATCTGAGAAGTAATATCCAGATTCTCAAGCGTTATACCATCAATTGGCATCTCTGGTATACCATTAAAAAACAGCGCTCGGCGTGCATTGGAACATACCAGATTCGAAATATGAATATTACGAAAACAAGGAGTAGTATCGTCTACCGGCAACGGGTCAACTTTAGCAGGAATCTTCTCACCACTCTCTAATACTTCAACAGCAGACTTACCTCCATAGTAAAGATTGAAAGTCACAGGTTCCGTCGGAATATCCATCATAGAAACGTTACGTATCCAGATATTCTCAACAACTCCCCCGCGTCCCCGCTTACTCTTGAAACGCAGTCCGACATCCGTCCCCAAAAACTGACAGTTACTAACGGAAACATTACGTACTCCACCACTCATCTCGCTGCCTACAACAAAACCGCCATGTCCTTTGAATACCGTACAGCCATCTACTACAACGTTCTCACAAGAACGGGCACGACGACGTCCGTCTTCATCCTTTCCACTTTTCAAGCAGATACCATCATCTCCTACATCAAATGTAGAATTCACAATCAGTGCATTTTTACAGGATTCCAAATCAAGCCCGTCGCCATTCTGAGCATAACTCGGGTTACGTACCTGTATATCCTCTATCAAAACATTCTCACACATCAGAGGGTGTAGGTTCCATGCCGGAGAATTTTGAAAGATCACCCCTTGGAACCAGACATTTTTACACTCTATCAGACTTACCATCACCGGACGCAGGAAATGACGTACGCTCTGCCACTCTTCCTCCGTCTTTAAATTCTGAGGTACATTCATATTGCTGATAGTATCTCCTTTAAGTGTTTGCGGATATGGAAACCAATAAGTAGGACGTTTATAAACTCCTCCCCGGGCAATGGTTTGTTTCCAGACACTTTCTGTCACTTTCTCACGTTTCAAAGGACGCCAGTAATGACCGTTTCCATCTATTGCTCCTTGTCCGGTAATAGCTACATTAGTCAGATTACGTCCCGAAATAGGCGACTGGCAACGGCGAGTGTCTAATCCTTCAAACACAGTTTCTACCAACGGATAAAGTTCAACATCCGGAGAGAAGAGAATCACAGCCCCTTTCTCAATATGAAGATTAATATTACTTTTCAGAACAATAGGACCGGTCAGCCAAATACCTGCCGGAACAATCAAGTACCCACCTCCACGAGCCGATAATGCTTCAATAGCCTTTGCAAAAGCATCAGTACAAAGTTCCACCCCATTACCGACAGCACCAAAATCCGGCAGAAACACCTTCAGACTAGGAAACTGGGGTGCTTCTACTTTTGGCATTGTAAAGGGAAGTTTTTGGTATATTTCTTCATATTTATAAGTTTGTGCCCAGGACGGCAATACCGTCCATGCACAAAGAAACCAAACAATTAAAATTCTCTTCATTCGACTTTATTTATAATTCATAGGATTCACGTTAATTATGGTATGCTATTTATACGTTTTGATAGTTTCTATACTACCATCATCATAAAATCTCCTTTCGATCCTAAAACCTGTAGGAGAAGTCATTTCTTGTCCCATTATATTATAATAAACAGTGCGTAACAACCTTGCTGATGGCTTGCCATCTGTCTTTGGGCTTTCAAGACCTGTGGACAGTTGTTCCACTGCCTTTCGCAGTTGCGCATGTACATTATAATAAGCAGGCTTTGCTTTCAGTTCATGATTGAATAAAAGTGGAGCATTCTTTCTCCAAGAGTGGTTATCCGAAATGCCCCAAACCAACATCGAGGAACAATTTTCATTCCTTAAAAATATTCTTGTAATTGCACCATATTCTTTCGCTTGTCTCTCGAGTGCATCCTCCGCTGTAGGATCAGCAAGGGCAATATCCAACTCTGTAATGATACACTTAAGCCCAAGATTGTCATAACGGCGGATATTCTTCTCCAATTTCATGGTATCAAGTTCACCTGTAGTGAAGTGGCACTGCAAACCACATCCTTCGATGGCCAAACCTGATTCTTTCAAGCGCTTAACAAGGTTGTAATAAGCTTCCGTCTTTGTTTTTCCTACCATCTCTGCCCCATACTCGTTGATATACAACTTAGCATCGGGATCAGCCTGATGTGCCCAAACGAAAGCTGAGTCAATAAACTCTTCACCGATATAAGTAGCCCAGATAGAGGGACGAAGTTTATAGGCTGTAGGATCAGAACGAACAATCGACTGGTCATCATCGAGTACCTCGTTGCATACGTCCCATTCCGTAATCTTACCTTTATATCTGCCAACAACATTGAATATATGATTTTTCAAGATATCCAAAAGTTGACGTTTAGAGAAATTGTTATTATTCTTCTTTCCATCCGAACTTACCCACGATGGAACCTGCTGATGCCATGCCAAGGTATGACCACGTACCACCTGCTCGTATCTGTCTGAAAGCCATAGAATGGCATCAGAACCTCCGTAATTGAATTCACCTTGGTTAGGTTCAGTGGCATCAAATTTCATCTCATTTTCACCAACAATCATATTGAATTCCTCCCCCACAAGACCAATCTCACCGTTAGTCTGGCTGAAATCATATCGATAACTGGCAGCTGCCACACCAATATTTTTTCCTAATTTCTCAGCATAGAAACGAAGTGAGGTAGTCATATCCATATCCTCAACCCAGTCGTCATCAGGATAAACAGTCTCCCCATCATCTGGTTCGTCATCGTCCTCCTGATCACCTTGACCACTATAGGCGAGCGATGTCACTTTGGCCACTACGCAGAAACGACCGTCTTCTGCTTCTCGTTCATCCACTACCCATGTATAAGACTTGGGATAACGGATGTCGAAATCCCAACTATCCACATCCTCCTTCATAGCTGAAAGCAAGACAATCTCATCACCCACATGCAGTTCGGCATCTTCTGTCAACGCTATCTTCAAACGAGGCTGCTTATCAGAGGTTTCAAAGTCTTCAGTTATCGTACTAAAGACAAGTGTACCTTTGATGTCAATCGCCGAAAAGTTTTTCGCATCTTTAATATATGCAATAATATTGGCTTCGGGATGCAAAGTTACTTTCACTGCCAACGCTGCTTTAGTATAGTCCGCAAAAGTGAGTGTACCCAACGCTTGGTCAAGTGTGAACGGGTCTCCCCCCGTCAATGTGCCATACACCTCTGTAGCGGCAGCAATATTCCCATTTCCACAGAGTGTAGCCCTATGATATACCATCACAGTACTACTATTACCAGTCGCACCCGATAAATTCTTTTGTAAAGCCACTTCTTTGTCATTTGCAACTATGATACCACCTTGAAGAACGCACAATCCTCCGTTGATATCGTTCTCGTTGCCTGTCAGATAATAATTACCAATACCTTCCTTGAGGATGCCCACTTTGTTACCCGATGCTTGAGGGGCAATCAGACTGCCCAACACGCCATCAGTACCTTTGCCTCCAATGACATAATAAGAATTGGCTGTACCTTTTTTATAATACCCTCCCAACCAAGAGTTTTTACTACTGTGGATTTCACCGATACGGACGCCACGCGTACCAGACTCCAATGCCAACATCGTACCATCTCTCATGATGAGAGTCTTGTCGGCAAGAAGATTATTGCAATTCGATGCAGCCAGATTATCGGGTTGAAAAGTACCACTACTCATAACCAGCCCATAAAATCCACAACTGCTATTCACATCTTTATAAGGATAGAGTTCGATACTTCCTTTAAAACCACTCCAATCCGGCGTAGTGGTTCCTTTACTGGCAGAGGTTCCCAAATACGAACGTTCACCTCCAGCATGTATTTTGAGCGTGCCTTCACCTGCCAACTTACCCGTCCATTCCGAATAGCGTGAGGTTAGCACATTGGCAATTTGTCCCGCAGAGATATAGATATTGTCAGAAATATTCCTATAGGAAGAAGCTGTGTTGTCCACACAATAATCGAAGGTACCATTATCTTCCACAGACACAAAATCATCATAGGTCCCAACCAATTGTATATCATCAATGTAAAAATCCGAATTGGCGTGATGGATGCCCAAGCGAAGTTTGTCGGAGACATTGTCAGGAGACAATCCCTTCATCGTATAAGTTTTCACTTGCCATTCGTTGTTATTACCCTGTTGGGGATAGCCTTCGTCACGATATACTTCCGTGTCACCAATAAAAGCTGCAAACTGCTTCCAATTGTCGATGTCGGTGGCACTGCGATACAAGCGATAACGTATGGAACCATAACGATCCGTTAATTCGTTGCCACGCAATGTACTGTTGATTATAAACTCAGGATGGCATCCCCAATCTTTCAACACGATATGAAGAACTTTGTTATCAGGGTTTGTTGGATCAGCTTCTACTATGGCAGTCGAAGTGATAGATCCACCGTTACTCTGCCATAGTTTCCATTCCGTTCCAATGGGATAATTCTCGAAATCGCACACTGTAAGGGGAGTGGCAACAGATACTACAGCCATTGTAGCTGTAAGCAAAAAAGCACAAATTTTCTTTTTCATCCTTAAATAATATATCGTTAAAAATTTGATTTACCATATAGGTTGATTCATGCAGTACATGCTACTGAAGCATATATTTTATAAATTTTGTTCAGTATTATTTTAAAGTTATCATCGAGGACTTTTTACATTTCCAAGAAGAAGGATAGCGCACTATCTGACAAATAAAAACAGAAAAATGGCCCAAAAATAAACTCTAACTAAATCGAGAAATACTTTTAAGAGGAAGATTAAAACAGACTCTCAACTTCGTGGTATATTCCTTCAAAGCATCACTGCAAATATTCTTAGTTTATGTGACTCAATTATTCTCCAAGAAAATAAGAGGTTACCGGTGCCTGCGGATATCCCATACTGCGATGAGCCACATAGCTACGATAGAGGGGATCCTGCATAAGCGTAATACGACGATCCTTTGCCGGAATAACAGTATGGTAAATGCGTAACTCTCCCGGAAGTGCAGTAATTAGCTCTTCACGCCAATCTCCTTCCATATCAGCCATCATCAGAATATCTCCCTCAATACCTTTGGTAAGGTCTTCGCCTTTCCACTTCCAGATACTCTGTTTCTTACCATTGGAAGAAGAGCCTGCTCCCCAACGATTATCATCGCCACGAAAGGTTTCACGAAGCAGATCGGCATCCCACCAAATCCAATTACGACAACCCGGAACCTCTTCACGGGTTACATTCAGTTTCTTTCCGTCTGAAGTCAACAAATACTTATCAGTACTCCCTCCTTTGCGGTCTTCACTGGCAAAGCACTCTAAACCGGGATATTCCGGATCAAAATCGGCTACCATACCATCACCTACGTGGTAAGTTGTATGCCCAATGTCCCATATTAATTCTCCGGTACGGGCACTCACAACAGATACCCCACGTCCATCTTCTTTTTTGGGTTCACTCACCATGAATACCTGTAATCCTTCCATATCCGGATGTAATTTACACAAATAGGCCTTATCGCTATGTCCTAATCCCGATGACCAGAGTAAAGTCCCATTATCATCAAGCATACAAGAACCCAGCAGTATCTCATCACGCCCATCACCGTCTACATCTCCCGTCACCATACTATGAGCTCCCATACTACGCACAACCGGATTTTCTTCGTCTCCATCCCAACGCCACATACGTTGTAGCTTACCTTCTTTTAATTGCCAGGCGTCTACCACCATCAACTTATAAGTACCACGGGCAGCGAGTATACAAGGTGTTTTCCCATCCAGATAAGCCACTCCCATCTGGTTGCGGTTCTGTCGGATCAGATTGCCATAACGATCATTCCGTTCGGGCCAGTCCACACGATCAATCTCTTTACCGGTCATTCCGTCCAGCACAGACAGATATTCACTACCACCACAAACACGTCCTTTCTCATTTTTTACAAAATCAGAACCGGCTGTTTTTATAGCAATTTCAGCTTTACCATCCCCATTAAAATCATAAACGATAAAAGGAGAATACCAGATACCAGGCTCAATACCAGGGCCCATATCATAGGTCCAAAGCCAGGTACCATCATTCAGATAGGCAGATATCTTATACGTTTTTCCGGTAGTATCTCCCGGCATACCCGGATCTACATTGGTTTCAGGTGTACGGATAATGTAATCATAAGCACCATCGCCATTCAAATCGGCTAAAGCTACTTTACCAGCCTTCGCATTATCTTTCAGCCGGATAGAAGTATAATTAGTACATTTCCCGACTTCAATCTCTACTCTTTCGGATGCAACAGGTGTAAGCCCTTTTACCACGGGAACTACCCAATAAACCGCCTTTTCCTGTACAGGAGCATTATCAATAAAGTCGCAGGTTTGCATCACAGGTTTATTAGTGAGACGGCGTTTCTTGCCATTTACTTCCCGATAAACATGAAAGGCGGTAGCAGGAGTATCTGTATTCAATAACCGCCAACTAAGGTAAACCCCTTTCCCATCCTGGGAAGGAGCGGCATAAAGTCCGCGATTCAAATGTTCCGTAATCCGCTCTTTAGCAAAACCCTCAACCAGTGGTTTGGGCTCATGCCGCGGATCAAGTATCTCATACATATATTGCCGCTCGCGAGGGTCCTGTGCATAAACAGCAACTACAGCAGACAAAAAAAGTATCAAAGCAAAATATTTATTCATAATAGAAAGTTCCTTTCTTCATTGGAATTACTTTTACCGGGCCAATCAATCCACTTGACACAGGTTCCCAGTTTCCATATCCCGTTTTTTTATAATCCAGGCTTACAATATTGGCATCTTTAAAAATACGCCAGGGTATTTCTCTCCGGTCCATATCCGCAATGCGATTGGCAGGTAAGTTAGTTACTTCTACCTCCAGTATATTTTCACCGAGACGAAGATATTTACCTACCAGACAACGATAAGGAACTGACCACAATGTAGCAACGTCCTTTCCATTAATACGAACACGAGCGCTCTCACGCACATCACCCAAATCGAGTCTCCATTCAGGAATAGAAAGATCGTTCAGGTTAAATTTGAATGAATAAGAGGCTGTTCCCATTGTATTCTTTACTTCTGCTACCGGAAGTTCAGTCCATGAGCCCAGCGTTACCGAATCAGGAGCAGCCGAAACAGCCGGAATACTTTCTACGAAACGAAAGCCCCATTTACCCGTCAAAGTCAATCCATCGGCTTTTGGCTCGTAATATCCCCATGCAGAAGCCTGTACATCGACATTCGTAAACGTTTTCAGCAATATTGATTCCCCGGACGCTACCTGCAAATACACCTCTGTACGTCCATCCTTCTGACGCAAAAGAGCTTTTCCACTCTCTCCGTTCACAGGATTATAGATCAGGACAGATGCAGCCTGAACTCCCAAAGGTATCCATCCTTCCGTATCTTCTCCTTTCAGGGCAGAAATAAAATAATGATATCCATCTTCGTTTGTACGACGGATACAACTCAAACCATAAGCTGTTTTCATCCTTTCGGGTTGTACACCTGTTTCCGCCAATGTGTGGTCATAATCCGTTCCAAACAAAATACGCCCTTTCCGTAATTTGTCTTTTTGTGCCATCAATTTCTTAAAAGCAGCACGACGTTCATTCAACCGGTCATATCCTGGAACATCTTCCGGATATTGTTCCAGAAATACAATAGTAGCTCCCTCATCTGCCAAACGGAATAATTTGGCAAGTACATCATCCGGCATCAGTCTCGCGCCCGGAATGAGTAACGCCTGATACACGGTACCTCCGGAGGTAACTAATTTCCCACCCATACAAGTAAGACTGCGTATGAAATTATCGGAAATATAATCCAAATCATAACCTGCATTATAAATACGATGAACTGCATCGATAAAACGGGGCGCACGCTTTGCCATTTTATGAATATCAAACATCAAGAGACGTCCGTCCTGCTCCTGCCACATATCATATACAGGCAGATATACCAGAAAATCATTATCAGATTTCCCCATCTGCAGAAAGCTCTGACAACGGGTTATATAATCAAAAAATGCCGGAGCATCCCGCCAGATATTATTTGTAGGGCTCATATCAACGGAAGCATAGAACTTCCATCCCGGCCATACAGCCTCAACAGGCGAATAAGTGGTCCCATGAAAATAGGTGTGATTTACCCCTGAGATAAACATCAGATCAATATCGGGCTTACACTGAGAAAGCGACGTACGAAAATGTTCCGTCAGCCAGGTAAATGTTTCAGATGAAGTAAATGGTTTGCCGGCAATATGAGCAGCCGAAGAAGCATATTTCAGCATCGACAAGTCTGAATCGTTAGGACGTGTTAATGAATCACGGCGTAAACCACGGATTCCAAAATCAGAAATTCCGAAGCCCTCGCATTCGGGAACATCTACAGTAGTATACAGATCTATCAGATTACCAGGTGAGCCATGTGCTTGATTACGTGTTTTGGAACCGTGTGAATGCGCCCATTCTGTCCATTGTCGGGTAAAGTTCTCTAAAAGTAATTCGGCAATCGTCTCCCGGTAGTCGGAAATAATCCGGGAAACCATATCCGTACGTTTATCCGACAAAAATTCCGGAAGATGTTCTTCCAGTTTATATCCGCGGCGTGTGGCAAATTCGTCAAAAAGATTTTCAGTCCAATCTGCCTTATAGACTTCGTAAGAATCATTGAAGAAGTTATGCGGATAAGGTGCTCCTGATGCTTCAAAGGCACGTTCAAAACGATTCAGATAATTTTTCACAGCCCGGCCGGACAAATGATCCATCACGTATCCCTCTCCTCCGGGAGCAGCGCGCTTCACTTTCTGGAATGTCTTTCCGCAAAAGGCAGCTATCAATTGCCAGTTTCCTTTGGGAGCTTTCCATTGCAAAATACCGTCTTTCACTTTAGACGTCAGGTTTATGCATTTCCCTTTATCAGAAAAAGCCATCAAACGGCTTAGCTTAGCATAGGCACGTTGCTTCTCGTCAGCAACTTCTATTTTCTCTTTCAGTTGTTCACCACCCTGCAATGTATATTCCGATACGAAAAGCTTACAGGCAGCGTCTTCTATGGTTACCTCCGGGCCTCCGAAAGGCCACCCGGTACCGGTATTCATATCAATCTGCATACCCAGGCGATTCGCTTCACCCTCAGTATATTGCAGCATCTCCATCCAATGAGAAGAAAGAAATGGAATATCATTTTCATCATTTCCTTTTACTCCATAGATAGGAGTTATCTCCATCGTTCCCATTCCCGCTTTCGCATAAGCATTCAGATTATGAGTCAGATTTTCTTTATCTACGGCGCTTCCCATCCACCACCAACGGGCAGCAGGTTTCGATTCAGTGGTTATCTCCGGCCAACTTATTGTTTGTGCCGCAGCAAAAGGGCACAATAACCAAGCCAGTAACACTATTCTTATTTTTTTATCCATCATCCTAAGTAATGCATCACAATTAAATGATTATTTAGCGGGTATTATTTATACTAATTTTAAATCAGTACTCATCATTATTTTTATCACCTACTCTCCCAGTTCGATACATCCCATGATAAAAGGACCCGTAGCTTTGGCATCGTTATCACGCATTTTCTCACCAATATAATATTCAAAACTACCATCCCGGTACGGATGTCCTCCCAGACCACCTACCTGACAACAACGCGTCAACGTAAGTGTACCATCAGGATTCTCAATAAGCAATTTGTCTTTCAATCCCTTAAAAGCTTTCTCCGCTACCTCTCTGTATTTCGCATCAATATATCCTTTATTTACCGCTTTTGCATAAGCATACATACACTGTGAAGTTACAGATGCTTCCGGAAAATTGCCTTCACGCTTCGGCTGATCAATCACCTGGTACCACAAGCCGGCCTTATCCTGGTATTTAGGAAGTGTATCGGCAAGCCCTTGTATCCAGCTTATCATATCGGCACGTCCGGGATGATTCTCCGGAATATAGTCCAGAGCATCCACCAAAGCCATAAACCACCAGCCGATACTGCGCCCCCAGAAGTTAGGTGAATGTCCCGTTTCCGGATCTGCCCAACGCTGGCTTTTACTCTCGTCCCAAGCATGATGATACAAACCCGTTTTAGCATCATAAGTATGCTTGTGACAAAGTGTAAATTGTTTCACTGCCTCATCTATCCACATCGGTTGATTGAACTCCGCCCCATATTGTGCCAGAAAAGGTGAAGCCATATACAAACCATCCAACCATATTTGGTGCTGATAAATCAATTTATGCCAATATGCACCCTCCAGTGTACGGGGATGGTTCTTCAACTGTTTTATTAAAAGGTCCATTGCCATTTTATACTTTTCCTTACCCGTCTCACGATAAAGATCAAATAGCACTTTACCCGAATTAATATAATCAATGTTGTAGGTGGACACATCATACAGATGGATTTGCCCTGCTTCATTTATCAGCGAGTCCGCCCACGCCTCTACATAATCAAAATAACGCTTCTCACCTGTCTGTTTCCACATTTTTAGCATAGCGCAACAACCTACTCCCTGTGCATAGCCAAAAAACAAACGCTTTCCATGATCCAGTTGATAAGCCTTCGGAAACCGGCGCATCTCAGAATCAGCAAACCAGCGGGCATACGTATCCGGAGCAAAATGATCCGTACGGAAAGGTACGGCCGGGAAACCGGCTTTATTATAAAGATTCACACGGAAAAAGTTTCCGTAACCATAACGCACGGCTGTAGGCTGAGGAACCTCAGGAGCATAGAGTTCTACCTTATTCCCCTGGATCATTGCCGTTGCCGGATAAAAACGAGCATCTGGACCTAAAATAAAGAAACCTTTTACAGGGGTATCATCAGGGGTCTGCAATCCACTTTCTGCATAATCAAAAGTAAGTGTAACTTTTCCCCCTTTCACTTTCATATTCTTATAAAGCGGACCGGAATAAGCCCCCTTTTTACCATATTGTTTAGCCAAAGCCCAAGCTGCCAGACGTTCCCCTGTCACCTTTTTATTACGCGGATGAATATCGGTAGAATCAGCAGCATCTGTAATTACCGCCATACCCACATTGCGCAAACCACTCTGCCAGGTATTCAATTGTGCTTCACGAATGCCAGCAGGTTGTTTATAATGTGGAGCAATCTGTACAAAATAGAAAGGCATATCGGCCTGTCCCCATTCCTTACGCCAACTATTGATAAGGTTTGTAAATACCTCCTGATACTTTTCATAACGAATGGAATTAGATTCTCCCTGATACCAGATATTCCCTTTTATTGTATAACCCAGAATCGGAGCAATCATACCATTCCACAAGGTAGCCGGTACTTTACATTTATCTTTTTCACGTTTCACGTTTTGCACAGCAAAATCTTCCAGAACATCAGAATATAATGGGTTATTTTTCATAACCTCCATCTTCGTCCATGACTCAGCATGTGTACCTCCCCAGGTAGACTGGATCAACCCAACCGGAATTTGTAATTCTTTATAAAGTTTACGCCCGAATGTGAATCCAACAGCCGAGAAATCTTTTAAATTCTCCGGATTACAAATCACCCACTGCCCTACACAATCCTCTTTTTCATCCTCAGGCGCAAGTTGGTGCTCTACATGAAAAAGTCGAATAGAAGGATAATCAGCATCTTTCATCTCTTCCGCTTCATTTATCATCCCCGTTTTCCATTTAACTTTAGGATCACGTGCCACCGGAAACTCCATATTAGACTGTCCCGTACAAAGCCATACTTCACCTATTAATATATTATGTATGGTAATCGTGTTTTCTCCTTTTACAATCAGTGTCTGATTATCCATCACCCCAGGAGTTTTCAACTGTAGCTTCCAATGTCCGTCAGCAGATGTCTGCACCGCATAATTTCTTTTATCCCAAGAAGGAGAAACAGTCACCTGTTCACCCGGACGGGCTTTTCCCCAGATATTCACCTGAGTTTTTTGTTGCAACACCATGTTGTCTGAGAAAATAGAAGGAAGCGTTACTTTACCTTGTACCGGAAACGAAACAACATATAAGAATAGAAGTATAAAGTACCAAAACTGCTTTTTCATGTGCTTTTGATAGTTTAAGAAAATTAATAGATTTATTGATGATGCAAAAATAGGCAGAATCATCCAAAGCATTGATCTGTTTTTTGACTGTAATCTTAACCTTTTTGTCGTTTCATATCAAAAATCACTTGTTCGTAGAATATCTCTGTTACATATTCATTTTTCTATAAATCAACCGATAGGCTTTATTTAAAAGCCCAAAAAAAGTTAAAGACCATAAGAAATCTAAGTAAATAAAGTTACCTTTGAAAAATCCTTAAAACAAATGCTATGATTAAGGTGGTTTTACATAAAATAATTTATTGGAGTATAATATTAATCCCAATACTCCGAGCAAATTCTTTGTTCGCCCAAGTTCCAGTGATATCAATTCCTCAACCGGCAGAAATAGGTCGTTTTGATAACTTCCACCAAACTTCTCCCCATAAGACTCCTGACATATCATCTTCCCGTGACGCCTTGATTCAAAGGCAAAATGAGGCCATCATACGTGAGGTAAAAGAAAACGAACGTAGAAGAGCAGCCATCAACCGCCAATATACTATTCAGAAATACATGAAATCCAACTCAATCCCTTTACCGGATTTTTCCTCAACTCCCGGTTCAGAATGTTTTCAAAGTGCCCGTGAAGAGATACTTGAAATGCTTGAAGGCAAAAAGAAGATGAGTCTGAAAAGAGCCGTATTCGTGACGGAAAACGCTTTTTTCGGGAATAAAATGAAATATGAAGAGTTTGATGCAGCCATTCTGAATTTAAAGCACATTTGTCTGCTGAAAATGCAGGAAGAAAAATTAGATAAGAATGACGGGTTAGCAAAGTTAATGATGATCTTTCGTATTCTGTCGGAAGTTATTGAAGTCAAAGAACCCGGTAGTGAAAAAACAATCATTCATCACCCGATGAAATATGATTTTGAAGATTATCGCGCAGATGTTAACACCAGTAATTATATGGTATCAAAGCTTTTAGCCCAAAACACAGAACAGTGCCATTCCATGCCTTTATTGTTTTTGATTCTTGCCGAAGAGTTGGAAACAGAAGCTTTCTGGTGTTTTTCACCGAGCCACTCTTTTATAAAATTCCAAGACAAGCAAAACCGTTGGTATAACATAGAGCTAACTCAAGGTGCTGTTGTCACAGATGATTTCTATATGAATAGCGGCTTCATTAAATCCAAAGCTATACAGACAGGTATTTATCCGAATCCACAGACTATGAAACAGACCATTGCCCATATGCTCAATGACTTGTCTGCTTATTACATTTCCCGTTATGGCTATGATCATTTTATAGAAGAAAACAGCAATTTAGTTTTGCGCTATTCCCCTTCTGATTTTACGGCTTATCAATATTACGCAAACACCTGTACTGTACAAACTCTATATGTTATTAATAATTCGGTCAATGCGGGGTATAGTAGAGATCTTGTAGAACCTCGTGCTGTAAGTTTTGGAAATTATTTGCGAAGTACTTACTCATTGCCACCATTGAGAGAACAATATGGTTACATAAAAGAAAATTTCCACCAATTTGGAGGAAATGAAAAAATATCAGGTTTTGCTACACTATGTAATAATTCCAATAAAACAAGTTACGGTTTTAGTTATACAAAAACCACAACAATTGTTGAGAGTTACAAGAAAAATTTCCTGGGTTTAAGAGTACCTGATAAGACAAGAAAGGAAACTACTACTCATTATATGACTGTGTCTAGAGATAAAACAATAATGTCTCTTTTCAGACATATAATAGTGAAGAAGAATACAGAAACGCAACCTCCAATTGGTAGATTATGAAAAAATATAAAACAAATAAGATACTCGGATTGATAACAATATGTATTAATATACTGTTATTTTTCAAATCTCTCTATTTGCTTTTTGTATATAATTTCACTGACAGATTGTTTTTGTTTATGTATCCGAATTGGGTCTTATTGATAAACGCTTTGCTTGGGATTATTGGAGCTTATATAGCACTACTTCTGTTCAAGAATATGATTGGAATTAAATTGTTTTTGATTGTAACATTAGTATTGTGGTTTATTTCTTTATCGAATTATTTTCTCTCAATATATTGAGAAAAGTAACAAGTTTGTGTTTTGGTCTACCCAAAACTGATTGAATAGTTTAAATCCCGTTGGTCTAAAAGTGGCTAACGGGATTTTTTGCTGTATTTTAGGAATACGCCTGCAGGACAGGCAGTATGGTCTTCTATTCCTACCCATGGAGGAAGAAACCCTACAGGATATCTACAAAACCTTCCTAGCTAAAGAATCGGGTTATCCGTATAAGAAACTTCTGTACCAACGGAACAGTGTAATGTTAGGGCTGATGGTCTTCCAGGGATTAGACAGCGGTGATCTGGAACGATTGACGGTCAAAGACATCAATCTGAGGGAAGGCATTGTTTAATTGCAACATCGAAGAATAATGCGGCAAAAACACTCAGACTGAAATCTGTTCAGATACTCTCTATTAACCACTACATGACCCATACAAGGCTCAGCTGAATGAAAAACAGGAAACCACAGAACGGTTCTTTATCAAAAGCAAAGTCAATGATCTGGTATCAACTCTTGTAACCAGGCTTAAACAACAGCATCCTGAAATCCGCAATCCAAGGTACATCCGTTCGTCGGTCATTATGAACTGGCTGAAGAAGTACCACATCCGTCAGGTGCAATACATGGCCGGGCATAAAAGAGTTTGTTCCACCGAACGTTACAAGCGGAAGGACCTGCACGATTGGACATTGCAACTTCAAAAGTACCATCCGATCAGATAAATCGGCCATACAATCTGACCAACTCCTGCTTTTTTCTTTCAAATGAAATCAATTGAAAAGAAAAAATCTTATCTTTGGAATTCAGAGAGAGTTAACGGGTTATGTTTTCATATCGAAAGACGGATTAAGAAAAATACGTTTTGATATCAATTCTCCACATGGGGATGCTCCCCATATTCATTTAGAAATCTTTAAAAATAGAAAAATGCAATACCAGGAACTCATCGTATATACCCTCAATAAATTTAATAAGATCAAAAAACATGAAAGCTATTTATAATAACATGAAATTTATAATCAAAAATGATTTTCCAGAAATAGGTACATATTTATATGTTTTTGAAAAAGGTAAATGCATTGCGGATTACTTACAGGACGACAGTTTATCATGTAAAGAATTTGCACTAGAAAAATATGGAGTTCCTATGGATATTTGGCAAGAAAATGAAGACGATTAAAATCCAAGATATTTTCCACTCAATCAAACAGGCTTTATTTTGCACTCAAAATCATTTTTGTTTTATGTTAAGATGTGTTTCAATGACACCTTTTGTTTTTCGGTCGGGATTTTTTTTGATTTGACGACACATCGTATATATCCCTAATCAATAATTCAATAAAATTGAAAATATAGAAGCTGTTTCCAAGAAGCCTAAGACAACTTTGCAATCTTCTATATTAGTTATATCGCTATACTCCCCCCTCCCCTCCAGTGTTTATTAAAACCATTTTTGAATAAATTCTGCTTTCATGTATAAAAAGAATAAAAAAGTTTGGTTTTATGCATCATATCTCCAAAATATTGCATACTTTTGCACCATTCTTAGAATAATTATACAAGATGAAAAAGAAAGCAAACCGATTAGATGCTATTAAAATGATTATCTCGAGCAAAGAGGTAGGGTCACAGGAAGAACTTCTGCAAGCACTTGCTGCTGAAGGTTTCGAACTGACTCAGGCTACTCTTTCTCGCGACCTGAAACAATTGAAGGTAGCCAAAGCAGCCAGCATGAATGGTAAATATGTGTATGTATTGCCCAATGACATCATGTATAAACGCGTGGGTGACCAAAGTGCCACTGAGATGTTGATGAACAATGGTTTTATATCCCTACAGTTTTCTGGTAATATTGCTGTTATCAAAACACGTCCCGGATATGCCAGCAGTATGGCTTATGACATTGATAACCGTGAGTTCGGAGATATTTTAGGTACCATTGCAGGAGATGATACTATCATGTTAGTACTGCGTGAAGGGGCTGAACCTAAAATGGTACGAAACTTCTTGTCGCTCATCTTCCCGAATATACAATAATCATATAACAATATACTCGACACACGAATTAAAGAAATGGAGACTCAAAAAATAGATGTGATGGTAGCCGACGCCTCACATGAGGTTTACGTTGACACTATTTTGGAGACAATTAAAAACGCAGCGAAAGTGCGCGGAACAGGGATTGCAGAACGTACACATGAATATGTTGCTACCAAAATGAAGGAAGGCAAAGCTATTATCGCCCTTGAAGGAGAAAAATTTGCAGGCTTTACTTATATTGAGTCATGGGGTAACAAACAATATGTAGCAACGTCAGGACTTATTGTACATCCCGACTACCGTGGATTGGGACTGGCAAAACGTATCAAACAAGCCTCTTTCAAACTGGCTCGCTTACGTTGGCCATGGGCTAAGATATTCAGTTTGACCAGCGGTGCTGCTGTAATGAAAATGAATACAGAACTTGGTTATGTACCTGTAACATTCAATGAGCTGACTGATGATGAATCATTTTGGCGCGGTTGCGAAGGTTGTATCAATCATGACATACTAGTGGCAAAAAACCGTAAGTTCTGCATCTGTACAGCTATGCTTTACGACCCCGAAAAACATAAAGAAGATATTATATAAATAAGGAGATATATCATGGAACAGAAAAAGAAAGTGGTAGTTGCATTCAGTGGAGGATTGGATACCTCATATACTGTAATGTACCTGGCCAAAGAAAAAGGCTATGAAGTATATGCAGCATGTGCCAATACAGGAGGTTTCAGCGACGAACAACTGAAACAGAATGAAGAAAACGCCTATAAGTTGGGAGCTGTGAAATATGTTACACTCGACGTAACACAAGAGTACTACGAAAAGAGCTTGAAATACATGATATTCGGAAATGTATTGCGTAATGGTACTTATCCCATCTCTGTCAGTTCAGAGCGTATTTTCCAGGCACTTGCCATTGCACGTTATGCAAATGAAATCGGTGCGGATGCCATCGCTCATGGTTCTACCGGAGCCGGAAACGACCAGATTCGTTTTGACATGACTTTCCTGGTACTTGCACCGGGTGTGGAAATCATTACACTAACCCGTGATATGGCATTGAGCCGTCAGGAAGAGATTGACTATCTGAACAAAAATGGTTTCAGTGCCGACTTTACAAAACTCAAATACTCTTATAACGTAGGTTTATGGGGAACTTCCATCTGCGGCGGTGAGATACTGGATTCCGCAAAAGGATTGCCCGAAACTGCTTATCTGAAGCAAGTTGAAAAAGAAGGTAGCGAACAGTTACGCCTTGAATTCAAACAAGGAGAACTTCATGCCGTAAACGGAGAAGTATTCGAAGATAAGATTGCCGCTATTCAGAAAGTGGAAGAAATTGGTGCCGCTTATGGTATTGGACGTGATATGCACGTTGGCGACACAATCATCGGCATTAAAGGCCGTGTTGGTTTTGAAGCTGCCGCTCCTATGCTGATCATCGGTGCTCATCGTTTCCTTGAAAAATATACATTGAGTAAATGGCAACAATACTGGAAAGACCAGGTAGCCAACTGGTATGGCATGTTCCTTCATGAAAGCCAGTATCTGGAACCTGTGATGAGAGACATTGAAGCTATGCTACAGGAATCACAACGCAATGTGAACGGTACGGCTATCCTTGAACTCCGTCCGCTCTCTTTCTCTACCATCGGCGTAGAATCTGAAGATGATCTTGTAAAAACAAAGTTTGGTGAGTACGGTGAAATGCAAAAAGGCTGGACAGCCGAAGATGCAAAAGGCTTCATAAAAGTAACTTCCACCCCACTACGCGTTTATTACGCAAACCATAAGGACGAAGAGATTTAGTCCCCGATGAGTAACGAACGTAAACTGACACGCTCACGTAGTGATAGAATGCTTGCAGGTGTTTGCGGCGGGTTGGCCCAATTCTTCGGATTGGATGCCTCTCTCGTACGCATCGCCTATGCTATACTAACAATATTCACCGCATTTGCCGGTGTCCCTGTATATATTTTAATGTGGATTATCATTCCCGAAGAAAAAAACAGATATTCAAATGATTAAAGTAGGAATAATAGGCGGAGCCGGATATACCGCAGGTGAATTAATACGCTTGCTTCTGAATCATCCTGAAGCCGAAATTGTATTCATTAATAGTAGTAGCAATGCCGGAAATAAAATAACCGACGTACACGAAGGACTTTACGGAGAGTGCGATCTGACTTTTACAGACGAACTTCCATTGGATGACATTGATGTACTTTTCTTTTGCACCGCTCATGGCGATACAAAGAAATTTATAGAGAGCCACAACCTCCCGGAAGAGCTGAAAATCATCGATCTCTCTATGGATTATCGTATCGCTTCTCCGGATCATGACTTTATCTACGGATTACCCGAATTGAATCGACGCGCCACTTGTTCTGCCAAGCATGTAGCCAACCCCGGCTGTTTCGCAACTTGCATTCAGTTAGGGCTGCTTCCACTTGCCAAACATTTGATGCTGAATGACGACATCATGGTGAATGCCATAACCGGAAGCACAGGAGCCGGAGTAAAACCCGGTGCAACCAGCCATTTCAGTTGGCGCAATAACAATATGAGTGTATACAAGGCTTTCGATCATCAGCATGTGCCTGAAATCAAACAGTCACTGAAGCAACTGCAAAACAGCTTCGAGGCAGAGATAGATTTCATCCCTTACCGGGGAGATTTTCCACGCGGCATCTTCACTACAATTGTCGTAAAAACAAAAGTTGCTCTGGAAGAGATCGTACGCATGTATGAGGAGTATTATGCCAAAGACTCTTTTGTGCATATCGTAGAAAAGAATATCGATTTGAAGCAGGTTGTCAACACCAACAAGTGTCTGATACACCTGGAGAAACACGGTGATAAGTTACTCATCATCTCCTGTATCGACAACTTACTGAAAGGTGCCAGCGGACAAGCTGTCCACAACATGAATCTAATGTTCAATCTGGAAGAAACAGTAGGTCTCCGACTAAAACCATCGGCCTTTTAGATTGACGATTGGACGATTTACAATTAGACGATTGGGGTTACTTCAATTGTAAATCGTAAATCAATAAAAGTAACTTCAATCGTAAATTGTAAATCGTAAAATTGTAAATATCATGATGAATTTATTCGATGTATATCCTCTTTTCGATATAAATATAGTCAAAGCAAAAGGCTGCCATGTATGGGACGAAAACGGTACAGAATATCTTGACCTTTATGGGGGACATGCCGTTATTTCCATCGGGCATGCTCATCCGCACTATGTTGAAATGATTAGCAATCAGGTTGGAAAACTTGGCTTCTATTCAAACTCAGTGATCAACAAGCTACAACAAGAAGTAGCAGCACGTTTGGGAAAGATTTCAGGTTATGATGATTATTCGCTTTTCCTTATTAATAGTGGAGCAGAAGCGAATGAGAATGCTCTTAAACTGGCTTCATTTCACAATGGAAGAACAAAAGTAATCTCTTTCAGCAAAGCTTTTCACGGACGTACTTCATTAGCAGTAGAAGCTACGGACAATCCAAAAATCATTGCTCCAATCAATGCCAATGAACATGTAACCTATCTCCCATTGAATGATACGGAAGCAATGAAAGCCGAACTGGCTAAAGGTGACGTTTGTGCCGTTATTATCGAAGGTATCCAGGGAGTAGGCGGAATCAAGCTACCTACTACAGAATTCATGCAGGAACTTCGCAAAGCATGTACCGAGAATGGTACGATACTTATTCTGGATGAAATTCAAAGTGGTTACGGACGTAGCGGTAAATTCTTTGCTCATCAATATACAGGTATCAAACCCGATATCATTACTGTAGCCAAAGGTATTGCCAATGGTTTTCCTATGGCAGGAGTACTTATCAGCCCGATGTTTACACCGGTTTACGGTATGTTAGGTACCACTTTCGGAGGTAACCACCTTGCTTGTGCCGCTGCACTTGCCGTATTGGATGTTATAGAACAGGAACAACTGATAGAAAATGCTGCTACAGTAGGTACTTATCTGATAGAAGAGTTAAAGAAGTTCCCGCAAATTAAAGAAGTACGCGGTGAAGGATTAATGATTGGTATGGAATTTGAAACTCCGATCAAAGAACTACGTACAAAATTGCTGAAAGAACAAAAAGTATTCACTGGGGTAAGTGGTACAAATGTTATTCGCCTCCTGCCACCTCTCTGCCTCAGTATGGAAGAAGCAACAGAGTTTCTGAACCGATTAAAGAAAATACTTTAGTACTTTATTACTAACGTACCCCAAAAGCACTTTTAGAAAAATAGTTTCTTACGATATCAAAACAATTATTAAGCCGTATTGATTTTTTCGATACGGCTTAATAATTTTAACCGCCCAAAGTCCCGCCATCCTTTTTAATTACAAAGCAACACATTCCTTTCTCTTTCGTTTTATTTCTTTTGTCACATCTTATAAACATCAACAAGTTTCTCTACGATGATCACTTCGTTTCTCGTAGAGTTTCGACCCGATCTCCGTAGAGAAACGACCCGTTCCTCGTAGAGGAAAATAAGCATGCTATATACATCTAATAATCAGAACATTACACCGAGGTAACATTGTTTTAATTTTTCTATATCAGAAAAACAATTTTCTCTATTCAAATATACTTTTTATCATTCTTCAATTATTACACAACACAAAATTAAAGCCCTATCATTTGTATTTTATATTAAATCTCAGAAATCTATATTTTTATAATTCACAATTATAAAGTAGTTATTGACAAAAAGTACTATTGAGACAGTTCAATAACATAAAGATTACACCACTTTAATGAAAATACCCATCAAAAATATGCATATTCTCACTTTTTACTTTTACCTTTGCCTCAAAACAGACTAAAATATTATAATATGAAAGTAGCTATCATTGGTGCAGGAAATATGGGCTCTGCCATTGCACGTGGCTTAGCTCAGGGATATCTGATTCAAGGACATGAAATTGTTGTTTCTAATCCAAGTAATGGAAAACTGGAGAAACTAAAAGCCGACTTTCCCAATATTAAAACAACAAACGATAACATAGATGCAGCGGCTAATGCCGATATCGTAATTGTTGCAGTAAAGCCTTGGCTGATAGAAGAAATACTCAATCCACTCCGCTTGAAACGTACACAGATACTTGTTTCATTAGCTGCCGGGATCTGTTTTGACGATCTGGCACATTTTTGTGGCGAACCGGAGATGCCCATCTTCCGTGTCATTCCTAATACCGCTATAGCCGAACGTGCCAGTATGACGTTGATCTCTGCGCGGAACGCTTCGGATAAACAGAAAAAACTATTAACGGATATATTCAACGAAATGGGCTTGACAATGATTATACCGGAAAGTAAAATAGCAGCGGCTACAGCCCTCACTTCATGTGGTATTGCATACGTGCTTAAGTATGTACAAGCCGCTATGCAGGCAGGCATCGAAATGGGAATCGCCCCGAAAGATGCTATGAAAATGGTAGCACAATCTTTGGAAGGAGCTGCAGAGTTGTTGCTAAATAAAGAAACACATCCCAGTGTTGAAATAGATAAAGTAACCACTCCCGGTGGGATCACCATTAAAGGAATTAACGAACTGGAACATGCCGGATTCACCTCTGCGGTGATTAAGGCGATGAAAGCATCGAAATAGTGATAAGCGGGGGAGTGATAAGTGATTAATACCATGCGGATTATGGTTCAACTTGCTTATCACGTATCACTAACTAATCACTGACCACTAATAACTAATTATACATATGGACGACCAAATCAGACAAATTGCCGAACGATTGCGCGGATTGCGTGACGTATTGGAACTTACCTCAGAAGATATCGCCCGCGATTGTGATATCTCCGCAGAAGAATATCGCCTGGCAGAAACAGGACAATACGACATCTCAGTAGGTATGCTACAAAAAATCGCACATAAATATGGTATCTCTCTGGATGCACTTATGTTTGGCGAAGAACCTAAAATGAGTAGTTACTTCCTGACCCGTGCCGGAAAAGGAATAAGTATTGAACGCACCAAAGCCTATAAATACCAATCTTTGGCTGCCGGGTTCATAAATCGCAGTGCCGACCCGTTTATTGTAACGGCTGAGCCCAAACCAGATGATGAACCGATACACTATAACAGTCATAGCGGACAGGAATTCAATTTAGTACTCGAAGGCCGTATGCTGGTCAATATAGAAGGTAAAGATCTGATACTGAACGAAGGTGACAGTCTCTATTTCAACGCAAAACTCCCACACGGCATGAAAGCACTTGACGGAAAACCAGTGCGTTTCCTCGCCGTTATCATGTAATATTATTATGGTAGAAAGATTTTTATCACAGACAACATTCTCTTCACAGGAAGATTTTATCCAAAACTTAAAAATCAACGTACCCGAAAACTTCAATTTCGGGTATGATGTAGTAGATACCTGGGCTGCCGAACAACCGGATAAATCCGCACTGTTGTGGACGAACGATAAGGGTGAACATATCCAGTTCACATTTGCTGACATGAAACGTTATACAGACATGACAGCCTCTTACTTCCAATCACTCGGCATAGGCCGTGGGGATATGGTAATGCTTATCCTGAAACGCCGTTATGAATTCTGGTTCAGCATCATCGCTCTGCACAAACTGGGTGCTACGGTTATTCCTGCCACTCACCTGCTGACAAAGAAAGATATTGTATACCGCTGTAATGCCGCAGACATCAAAATGATTGTTGCTGCCGGCGAAGAAGAGATCACAAAGCATATCATCGAAGCAATGCCCGAGTGCCCTTCTGTACATAAACTGGTAAGCGTAGGCCCTGAGATTCCGGAAGAATTTGAAGACTTCCACAAAGGCATTGAATCTGCCACTCCATTTGTCAAACCGGAACATCCGAATACAAATGATGACATCTCACTGATGTACTTCACTTCGGGTACTACCGGTGAACCGAAAATGGTAGCACACGACTTTACCTACCCATTAGGACATATCGTAACAGGCAGTTTCTGGCACAATCTCACGGAAAACAGTCTCCACCTCACCATTGCGGATACAGGTTGGGGAAAAGCAGTATGGGGTAAACTGTACGGACAATGGATTGCCGGAGCAAACATCTTTGTCTATGATCATGAGAAATTTACTCCGGGTGATATCTTGGCAAAGATACAGGATTATCATGTCACTTCACTTTGTGCCCCTCCTACAATTTTCCGTTTCCTGATTCATGAGGATCTGACCAAGTATGATCTCTCCTCACTACAATACTGTACGATTGCAGGCGAAGCACTGAATCCGGCCGTATTCGATACTTTCAAAAAACTGACTGGAATCAAATTGATGGAAGGTTTCGGACAGACTGAAACCACCTTGACTGTAGCTACTTTTCCCTGGATGGAACCAAAACCGGGCAGTATGGGTGTACCCAACCCACAATATGATGTTGATCTCATAGATAATGAAGGCCGTTCTGTGGAAGCCGGTGAACAAGGACAAATCATCATTCGTACTACACAGGGAAAACCGATAGGACTGTTTAAAGAGTATTACCGGGACGCAGCCCGTACTCATGAAGCCTGGAATAACGGCATTTATTATACAGGAGATGTGGCCTGGAAAGACGAAGACGGTTATCTTTGGTTCGTAGGGCGTGCAGATGATGTAATCAAAAGCTCCGGTTACCGGATCGGCCCGTTTGAGGTGGAAAGTGCTTTAATGACACACCCTGCTGTCATTGAGTGTGCTATCACGGGAGTACCCGATGAGATTCGTGGCCAGGTGGTAAAAGCTACCATCGTTCTGTCTAAAGAATACAAAACACAAGCAGGCGAAGCATTAATAAAAGAGCTTCAAAACCATGTTAAAAAGGTTACTGCACCTTATAAATATCCACGTGTCATTGAATTCGTTGATGAACTGCCCAAAACTATCAGCGGAAAGATACGCCGTGTGGAAATTCGTAAGAACGATGAAAAATAAGATACATTAATAGATTATTATTCTAAAACACAGATTAGCACTGACTCTCCGCTAATTTATTCCTTAAGGTATAGGTTCCGGGAAGATCAGTGCTAATTTGCATTTTATATTCCGGGTCATTGTTTCATTCATTTTCCGAAACTCTAATTATCCACAATGACAATGATCGAAAAGACGTATAAATTGCATCAATTTATATCGTACCTGCTAACGTTTGCAACAAATCTTATAAAGATTGAACTATAAGTTATAATCCATATTAGAAACATACCCTATATTTGCAACATCAAATACAATAAAAACCAAAACTGATGATTACAAGTAGAAAGATTTCCCAAATAGATGTTTTTGCCGGTAGCCCGTGGGAAGTTGCCAGCGTAAAAAGACTTCTGAATGCAGCTTACATTGAAGTTTCAATGAAGGATAAAGGTACTAACTGTATTTTACTGTCCGTACCTTGTGAGTTTTATACAGCCGCTATGCGTGTTATAGAAAGCAGAAAGATTTCATAGGTTTTCAAAATATACCAGATTAAGATTAAGTTAGATTGGAGCCGGCCCGATGCGAAATCGGAACCGGCTTTTTTTATCTTTCTTCTGAGATACTCCCTGTGAATTAAGTATTAAGCTATCTCAATGTACCTACCCCAATCTTCATAATTTCCTTCCAACCGGACACCCTATAAAAACTACCATTTTCGATACAGGCATTATGAGGCTGAGGAAACAATATTCTTTTCCACTGAAAGTCGAAAGGTTTTACAGAAACTCTTTACCTGCAAGAAAACGGGAAAGCCCGGTCTTATCGGCCAGATGAGCCAATGACAAGCATCCCAAAACCACAAAACAAACCGCCACGCACATAAAGCAGATACCCGAAGTATCAAATAAGAATAAAGGAATAAATAACCTGGAAAGTATTGTAAAAATGGGAGAGAACAGTAATATGGGAAATGTATTACGCCCTAAAAAATAGCTTATTTTCCGCAATCCGAATGGTATATACTCATGCAAAAACAATAAAAAACTTATTGTGACATAAGTAATAACCACGCCTGCCAATGTAGACCGGTCTAAATTTTCCGGAAAGCAGGATAACAGAATGAAAGGAATGATGGCAATCGCTGAAGGTTGAAATACAGAAAGAAAATTCTGCCGACTCTGGCAAATGGCAACACCGGCAATGAAATAAACAGCATTGGCCAATGATAATATTTTAGTCCAACAGGCAATTCCCCAAAAACAGACACCTAATATGAGTAAAAAAGAAGTCCGGTTCAGCTGTTCGCACAACCTGTTTAGTGTATAATAAACCAGACTGCAGATCAGCAAAGTATGCAGATACCAATAAGGACCAATGGGAGCAACGAATATCTTATATAAAATGATATTCAAAGATACTTCCTCTACTTTCTTCCGCACAGGCAATATCGACGACATACACACATATCCTGTTTCCATAACGGCGTAAGGGATAAACATCCACAACATCGTATTACAAAATGAGCGAACTCCTTTATCAACATTCAACAGATAACCTGATATAATGAAGAAAGCAGGCATATGAAATGTATAAACCACCTGTTTCAGATAAGGATATTTATCACCGATATATACCAGATGAAAAATAATCATCAACAGAATAAAAATACATTTCAAATAGTCCAGTTGATTGATACGAATTTGTCTCCTACTGCTCCTCTTTCCTTTTGTATAGCATTGCCATTTCGTCATTTGTCTTTGCATTTCTGTTTGGGATTAAATTCTACTTTTATGATAGGTTTACTCCCTAAAGACTGCACAATAACATCCTCTTTTTTCAATAAGTCCAGCGTATTCCCATTGGTAAGGTAAAATTAACAGGATGATCTTTCCGGATAGTGTTCAAATAACTACCATCATTAAAATAGTAATGTATACCTGGTTCTATAAAAATTCCTACAGAAGGAGACAATTGATATTGAATGCCCACCCCTCCGTCAACAGACCATTGTAATGGCACTTTTAACGTACGATTTGTGTTGTATTCCAACTGATCATCCACTATATAATCAGTTTTCAATGTGCCAGACACCGGAATCTCCAGAGTAACTCCTCCTGATATATAAAATGAGAAACGTTTGTATTTTCCCAGGAAGTAACTCCCCCGGAGTGGAATACCTATATAATTCAACGTTTGCCTTTCGTTTACATAAGAATCATCACCCAAAGTAAAATCGGATACCAGCCGGGTATAATTAAGTCCGGTTTCAATGCCCCAATTATTATCAAATGGTTTACGTAAAAGCAAACCAAAGGTAAAAGGAATATAATGGTGCTTCTTCTTCCTTATTTTCCGGCCACTGTTTCGGTCAGCAATATTCATCAACGAACGAACCTTCACCTGATCATCCAACATAGAGCCATATTCCTGTAAATAACGATGATAATCATCCCAGTTATCGGTAGAAGAAGCTACCGGACTACTTGAAATATCATTACTCACTAAAGTATTCAACTGCTGAGGTAACACATCTTCTATTGTCCGACCATTGTTGTACTTTAATGTAAATGCCCAACCAGTGGATTTTTTAGAAGAGGTAAATAGCTTTCGTCCCTGCCTTTCGGTATACGGATAGAAAGAAGAATGTGGAAAAATCACAGGAAGTACCGAATGAGTTGTATCTATTATTGTTTCTTCCGATAAAGGAGTTGCCGCACCAGGACATAGCGGAATAACCATTGCATCAGCAGGTTTGCTTATAGGACGCCTTTTAGGAGAAACAGGTAAGATCTCTGCATTCTCGCCTTCACTATCAGAATCCGAATTACAAATGGCAGTTGCAGTAGTTAGTAATTGTACTCCATTCGCTGCTTTCCACAGCAAAAAGTCTCCAAGAGGTAACAATAACAAAACCAATAGAATCAGCTGTGACCGATATTCAATAATCATCTTTTTCAACTGTTCTTTAGCACGAAAAAACTGAGAAGACGATGAATGAGGTTCAATATGTAATAAATCGGCTATCTCCCTATGCGAAAGTCCATCAAGTGCCGACAGTTTGAATATGTTACGATATCCTTCAGGTAGTCTCTCAATCATAGAAAGCAATACATCCAATGGCAATAGTTCCAGATCCGGTTCGGTGTTCATCGGTTCATCCTCTTCAGAAAGCCCGGAAAGTGGTATTACGGATACAGCACGAGACTGATTGAGATATTGCAATGCAAGATTGGTCATTATACGGCTCATCCAGTTTTCTAACTTTTCCGGATGACGCAAAGAGCCCAATGAAGAGAATATAAGTATAAAACCATCATGCATCAGATCCTGTGCGATCTGCCTGTCCGAAACAAAACGAAAACATATCCCCAACATTTTATGAGAATATGTTTTATAAAGCAAGGTTTGTGCCTTCCGCTCCCCCTTTTTGCACCGTTCAACCAGTTCGACTACCTCCATTACAAATATTGTTACTATAATAAGATGGACAATACATCAAAAGACTGCATGAAAAAGTTACTTTTTTTTCTGAGAAGGTCATATTATTCATTATACCCACTTTATTAATTCTTAAAAAGCAGAAGTTATCACATAAAACGATCATATACAATACAGTAACAAGAAATATCTGTCACAGTAAAGTACAGTACCAACCCGGTACAAATTAACAATGTTAACGAGAAATCAGAACATCCGTTTTCTATGAAATAAGAGTACGTACTCTTCCGGTCTAAAAGTACGTACTCTTATACCCAAAGAATACGTACTTAACACACTCTTAAATACGTACTTTTATAAACTAAAATAGCATATATTCAACGTATACTCTTTATCCCATAATTGATATAAAAAAGTTATCTTCTGCCCTCTTCTCTCACAAATAGCACACAACCTGAAAGCATAATAAAATATAAATATGAACAATACCGGAACAGGATTGTCCATTATCATTATATTTGCAAGAGGAATTACTATACTCTGCAAAAAGAGTATCACTAAATATAGGCAATCTTAACTATCACATAAACAATACATAATATAATGAAAAAGCTCCTGAAAAAGAATGCTTCTTACACTGTAAGTATAAGTATAGTCCAAAATCCTTTTAAGTTGATAAAGAATAAAATGCTCCATTTCACCTTACTAATAGGAGTATTTGCTTTTACATCTTGCACTAATGATGATCCGCAGCCCGAGCCACCAGCTTCTACTGGGGAATTATATACTTTAAAATACAAATCGCAAGAGATATTGGAGTTAAAACAAATGCAAGCAGGACAGGAAGTACAGAATCTCCCTGTTGAAGAATCAAATAAGTATTTTGGAAAACGCTTATCACTTACCAGCCCAACCGAATTGCAACTAAAAGATGATTCTCTCTTCATCATCAAAAGCTACGGAATCACCGAGAAATATAAAATGAAATCTCATAATAATGAAGTATTTCTTTATAATGACCTATCGGACGCATGGGAGTATTGCGGAACAAGAGATGACAAAAATAGTTTCACACTTAACATAGGCTTTTATATTCAGGAAAGAATAAACAGCCAACGGACTTTGCATGCTATGGGACAGGAGTATTCACTAAAATCTTTTTCTGACCTAATGGAATATGTAGGAAAAGACGGACTATCATCTGTTATCTGGTTGAAACAGCAAATTGTTTTTGAATAAATATAAATCTATAAAAGTAACAAAAGATGAAGACAAAAATAAAATATATCATATTACTTCTTTTAGTAATTCAAACCGGTTATGCACAAGAAGCGAACAAGTTTACTGTAAAGGCTCCCGACAAAACATTTATAGGCGCCATATTAGAGCCCGGTAGTATCAACAGTGATGCGCATCAATTTTTGGATGTTCTCCTCAATCCTATTACAATCAGTTATAGCCTTCCAATGAAAAGTCAGGAAATAACACCGGGGTATGACAATATGATGAAAGCGATCCGGGAAGGATTGCAACAAAACAATGTGTTGAAACCAAACTATCAATTCAGCAGTTCAATTGACGAAATAAAATCTTATGAAGAGTTAGCCATCTATTTCGGACAGAAAATCAATCCGTCCCTTTTCTTCGGCACTTCACGCCAGAAGCAGAAAAAAACAATTGTTGTATTAAGTATCAGTCAAAGTTTCTTTTCTGTAGACATGGACTTGCCTGAATCGTTAAGTGACGACCCTACTGTACTTGAACAAAAAGACAAACTTATTTATGTCAGCTCTATTCAGTTTGGCCGCAAAGCAGTCGCAATCATCGAATCGGATTTTGATTCTCAAACAGTAAAAGCAGCGATTAAAGATATTATCAGTAAGACAGAAAACGATGAAGCAAGTATACTTGACGAAAGTATGGCTGTCATTGCAAATGCCACTGTAAGATGTATGACTATAGGCAATGATAACATGGAAGAAACTGATCCGGATAATCCATTAAAAAATCTGATAAACTACCTGAACAAGAAAGCAACACCGGAAGATTTTGGTATGCCCATTACCTTCTCAGCCGCTTATCTAAAAGATAATTCGGTATTTGTCAATAAATTCACAAAATAATATTTCTGAATTAGTACGCAACAATCTTTTGATCGAAACGCAGATAAACGCGGATTCTCGCAAAGAATCAATGACAAAGTTATCTGATCTGTGAAAATTTGAGTTAATCTGCGTTTCAACTATTATAGAAAGGTTACAATAATACATTCAGAGAGATGGACCTCTTTTTTTAATAGGCTTCTATTCTTTACTCCAAATACGAGTATTCAGATTGAGATCATCAACAATTGAGATTAGTGCACTAATTGTCTCTATTTCAGCACTGAGAGATTGTATATTAGTAATAGGATTCCATATACTGGCCTCAAAATGATTCTTAGAATCCGGGATAGCAATCAGAATGGTGGAGTCCCGGAAACTAATGGTAACTCCTTGCCCGAATTTACGATCCAGCTCCAGCAAACGCTCCATCATGGAAGGTGTAATAAGATAGCGGGCTTCAACCTGATCGGTAGAGTAAACATCAAATGTATTCTCAAAATCGGGATTTTCCATCTTAACCCTTGACTCCCCAAACCTTAATTTAAAAAAACAATCCCGAAGAATCGTTGTCTTTCCTTTAAAGTCTTTATGAAAATCGGCCATAAACAGAAACCCTCTGAAAATATTCACATAGTATTGCCGCGTCTGCCCTTTAGCTCCCACCTGCGTCCTTCTTTCTTCGGCACGTACCTCTGCACAAAGAAATTCGGTTTTATCCACATACCCATGAATCAAATCTTCGGTGTGATAGCGATCCGGAGCACAAGAGAATAGTCCACAGTTAGAAAACACCTCTTCATTAATCCCCTCATTGGGAGAATATGTGGCATTATCACAAAATGCACCAATCACCCGGGCAATCACTTCGTTTTTATAGTGCAAAGAAAAATCCTTCGATTTACTATTTACACAAGCATAATAGATGAGAGCAGAGACAACTCCAACAAATAATAAAAGGATTACCGGATAGCCGGATAGAATTAATAATATCCCCCCAGCAATAAAAAAGAGAATGCCTCCCCACAATCCCGCTTTATGACCTTGAGATTTAAGTTCCCGACGTTTATCTTCCAAAGCCTGCAAAACAGAAGGTAATTCCTGCGACAATGATTCAAAGCGTGACTGTCCCATAGTAAGCCCTTTATGAATTAAGTAATTCTTTTACATCAGGAGTAATACGTTCCGATCCCTGAATAGCCCATACCCCTTTACGGTTAAACCCAAAGACACCAGCCAATAAGTTAGATGGGAAGGTCTGCACTGCATTATTATAATCAGTGACACAGGCATTATATGTACGCCTTGCAGCAGCCAGTTGCTCTTCAGTTTCATTAATAGAACGTTGTAATTGCATAAAATTATCGGAAGCCTTTAGTTCCGGATAACTCTCGGCTATTGCCAATAAACCAGTATGTACATGAGTGAAGATATCGTCTAGGTTTGCTTTTTCACTACTTGAAAGAGCAACATAAGATTTGCTTCTCATTTCTGTCAATTTTATAAGTACTCCCTCCTCATATTTAGCATACTGCCGAACCGTCGCCACCAGATTAGGAATAAGATCATATCGCTTCTTCAGCATAACGTCAATCGTAGCGAAAGCATTTTCTGTTTGGTTCTTTTTCCTCACTAGGGAGTTATAAACAACTCCAACAAAAATAATCAGAAGTACAAAAATAATCACTATGACCATAAACTAATAACAACGGCATCCTTTTGCCGGAATTAAACTCAATTGTCGTGAAAGTAATTGAATTCCCAATAGTAAAAAAAGCTTTGTCTAATAAATTCAGACAATTTCTTTTTAAATCTAAAAAACAAAACTTCCAAACTGAATATCAAAACGAAATCCTTTTCTATATACCAACAATTCTACATATTTATTTTACATAACCAAACACAAATAAATCGTATAGCACTGACAAAGTTAACACTTAAGCGCAAAAAACAAAAACAATAAATGCTTTTACCTCCTAATCTGGAGAAATTTTAGTCGCATTCACAACACTGTTCACTATAGGAGGACTAACTGTCTCAAAATAAAATTTGAAACATCTTTTATTTCTGGCGACCTTTTATTATATAAATTGTCTATAAATAAAGATGAATATACAAAAAAACAAATGAAATGAAAGGAGGAAATTTCGTTTGGCAGATAGAATTGGTCAAGTGATATTAGTAGATAAATACTAATATTTCGACTACATGTTAACCTTTTATTAATAGTTATGACAGATTTATCACCATTTTCCGACTAATTTTTCAACATTAACACGATGAATAAAGAATTCATAACTACATTGAAGAGAAAGAGTGAACATCAGTTTATCACAAAAGAGCTAATTTTGTTTTCATCAAAAAGCTGATATCGGAATAAAAAAATGAATAGCCGGTCAGGTAGTTGATAAACACTTAAATCCAATAGATATGAGAAATGTTTGTTTTACAATGGCTGTTTTTGCATTTACCTCTTGCCTGGCCCAGCAGAATTTCACTGTTGATATTTGGCCAAATGGTACACCTAATTCAAATGAAATTCTTGGAGAAATTCAGAAAGAAACAGAGTCAGGACGTTTATATCTTACTCAAGAAGCTAAGATGCATGTATTTCTTCCTTCAAATAATCCTACAGGAGGAATGGTTATTATTTGTCCCGGCGGATCATACCATTTCTTATCTATAGAGAATGAGGGGCGACGTGTGGCACGTTGGTTTAATGAACAAGGAATAGCAGCAACAGTACTCCAATATCGTGTTCCCAATAAGCATAAAGAGGTACCTGTATCTGACGTTCGTGAAACGTTCGCCATTATCAAACGCCGTGCTGTAGAGTGGAATGTTGATATCGATAAAATTGGTATTATGGGATTTTCGGCAGGTGGGCATTTAGCTTCTTTTCACTCCAACACTTATACCTCTGAGAGTAAACCGGCTTTTACAATTCTTGCATATCCGGTTACTACTTTACTTAAAGGACCTTCACATGAGCAAACCCGGCAAAACTTTCTGCGAAACACCGATGATCCCGAAGAAGTGGCTGCATCATCACCTGTACAATTGGTAGGGCCACATACTCCACCTACTTTTATCATGGTCAGCCGGGATGATAAATTATATATTTGTTCACAACTTTACCAGGAGGCCTTGTATGAGAATCATATTCCGTTCGAATGTCATGTCTACTCTATAGGTGGTCACGGTTGGGGAACTAAAGACAGCTTTCCATACAAAGAACAGTGGCAGACCTCGCTCCGCTTCTGGCTTGAGCAAATATTGAATACCCATCCCCAATAATATAAGTTATACCAGAGTTGACTATAATTAAAATTAAACAAGTGATTATGGAACATTTAAAGACACACATCATTAGCTTCGTTCTTGCCATAACGATGTTTTCTATGGCTCATGCAGCTATCCAGTTACCTGATTTACCGGATAAAGAGGGTATGGCCGTAAAAGGGTATGTTCATGATAGTGAAAAACCGCTTTCCGGGGTATTGGTGACAAATGGCTATAGTTTCGCTACTACCGATGAGAACGGAGCATATTATTTACCATCCGACGCAGACGCAGAATTTGTGTATTTGGTCACTCCTGCAGGATACAATGCTGACTGCCGGGACGGACTGACCCGTTTTTATCAAACGATCGATAAAAACGGCGGAATTTACCGGGCAGACTTTCAATTGACTTCTACAGGAGACGATACATATCATAAATTTCTGGTTTTAGGCGATCCCCAAATGCGCGATGATCATGATTATGGATTGTTTGAAGAACAGGCACTTCCTGATATAAAAGAGACAATAGCAAAACTTCAAAAGGAAGGCGATAATCCACATTTGTTGGTATTAGGTGATGTCTGTTTCAATACCTGGGGTACGTATCCTCGATATGAAAAATTCTGGAAGGATATCAACACTCCTTTATTCCATTGTCCCGGAAATCATGACAAACAGATTGTGCCCGATAAAAAACAGTCTACCAAAGACTATCAAGCTATATTCGGTCCGCTTTACTATGCTTTTAATAAAGGAAAAATCCATTACCTGATGTTGGACAATATAATGATTGCCGGCAGAGATGAAATTACGAACGGAATATACGAAGAAGCTTTGGAATGGGTAAAAAAAGATTTGGAATACGTCTCCCACGGTACTACTGTGGTTGTCGGCCTACATCAGCCTGTTACATGGACGGTAGGTAGTAGAGCGGCATATAAACCGTTACTCGATTTACTAAGTAACTATAAAACACTTATACTTTCTGCCCACAAACATTATGGCAAAAACCTGGGTAACTATAACAGCCACATTGAAGAACGTATTCAGACAGCATTGTGTGGAGCTTACTGGTATGGAGATGTAGCTAAAGACGGGATTCCATTAGGATATTATATTTATGAAGCTGTCGGTGATTCACTTTGCTGGCAGTACAAACCTCTTGGCGAAACAACGGATAAAGCATTTAAAATACATCCTCCGGTAGTAGAGGGGAATAACCTGAGATTTGATATCAATGTATTTGATTATGATAATCATTGGAATGTTACTTGGAAACTGGACGGAGTAGATCAAGGTAAATTACCTAACATTGAAGACTATGACCCACATGCTTATAAATTGTATATAAACCACACCAAAACATGGTGCCGGCCAGTAAAAAGCACACATATATTTCGATGTACCGTACCAAAGACTGCCTTATATATAGAATGTAACGCAACCGACCGTTTCGGGCATACTTATTCACAAATTTACCGATTGCGGTTAGCTGATTTGCCTGATAAAGAAGGTATGGGTATAAAAGGATACGTTCTTAATGGTGAAGAAGCTGTACCTGGAGTGTTAGTAACCAATGGATATAGTTTCGCCACTACTGATGAAAATGGTGTTTACTATCTACCTTCCAACCCTGATGCAGAATTTGTCTATTTAGTGACTCCTGCGGGTTATAATGCAGGATGTAAAGACGGAATTACAAAGTTTTACCAACGAATAGATAAAAATACCGATGTATTCCAGGCTAATTTCGAACTGACCGCTACCGGTGATGATACGCATCATAAATTTCTGGTACTGGGTGACCCTCAAATGCGGGATAACCATGATTATGGGCTATTTGAACGGAAAGCACTTCCCGATATAAAAGATATGGTCGGCTCCATAAAAGAAGAAGGACTCAATAACCATATAATTGTTTTAGGAGACATTTGTTTCAACACATGGAACAGCTACCCCCGTTATTCAAAGTATTGGAAAGATATCAACACTCCTTTGTACCACTGTCCGGGAAATCATGACAAACATATCGTAACTGATAAAACAGCATCCACATTGGAGTACTGTACAGCATTCGGCCCTCTCTACTATTCTTTCAACAAAGGAAGAATTCATTATTTGATGCTTGACAATATAAAAATAACAGCTACGGATAAATATACAACAGCACTTTATCCCGAAGCCTTGGAATGGGTGAAAAAAGATTTATCGCACGTACCTCATGGTACAACTGTAGTCGTGGCCACACACCAACCTCTCACATGGACTTCGGAGAGTCGTACAGCCAATAAAACATTACTTGATTTATTGAGTAATTACAAAACACTTATCCTCTCCGCTCATAAACATTACGGACGCAATCTGGGTAAATACAATGAAAATATAGAAGAACGTATCCAGACGGCATTGTGTGGAGCCTATTGGTATGGTAATGTAGCCAAAGACGGTATTCCATTGGGATATTATGTTTACGAAGCAGTTGGAGATTCACTTTGCTGGCAATTCAAGGCTCTCGGACAATCAACTGATTATCAGTTTAAAGTATATGATCCAGTGCCGTTTGGAAATAATCTGAAATTCGATATTAACATATTCGATTATGATAGTAACTGGAATGTAACATGGAAACTCGATGGGGTAGACAAAGGCAAAATGTTTAGTTACGAAGCATATGACCCATACGCTTACGAGCTTTATAATAACCATGAAAAAACATGGTGCCGACCGGTAAAAACGACTCATATGTTTTATTGCACAGTACCTGTTACCACCCGGTCGATGGAATGTAACATAACCGATCGCTTCGGGCGTACTTTTTCAAAAACGTATATAATGACACCTTCCGGAATAAAAGATATGCATAAAGACAATGTGAATGTCTATCCCAATCCGGTATCCGATTATGTAATAATAGAAGCAAATACCGATATCAAACGGATTGATTTATTCAATATCAATGGGAAGTTGGTAAGCCAAATAGAAAATACCGGATTCGTCAATATGTCTTCACTGCCCTCCGGACATTACATCGCCCTTATATCACTCGATGATAACAGATTAGTATATAAACGAATCATAAAAAGATAATAAGACTTAATACGGAAAGTGAAAATGCCCTATTAACATTTTAATATTAAAACCATCATTCATATACATGAATAGATTGCACCAATGATAACGTTGAAACCGTGAAACGACTCTGAACAGGAAAATACAGAAATGGAGCTCCGTATCTCAATACAATAGTTTTCCCGATTTATGAGAAGTGGCACAATTATTAATTATTAAATAATTTATATTATGAAACACTTGATTACTTTTAGCTTGTTGGCAGCTCTGTCAGTCGGAGCATTTGCAGATGAGGTCACTTTACCTCAGGGTATGATTCCGATACTGCCATCAGGTACACAAATCACTTCCTCTTATTTGGATCAGAATGTAATGAGTATTACAAAAGACGAGAAACCGTTTGTAGTGGCCGAAAATAACCTGATGTTCTTTACGGCAACCAATGCTGAATCGGGTGATGAATTATGGGTAAGCGACGGTACTGTGTCCGGAACTCGTATAGTTAAAGATATCGTCCCCGGTAGTGAAGGGTCCGACCCGAAATGGCTGACTGTCGTTGGAAACTTAGTTTATTTTAGTGCAACTACTCCTGATAAGGGAGCTGAATTATGGGTGACAGACGGTACTTCCGAAGGTACTCGCATGATAAAAGACATCTATGAGGGAGAAACAGGTTCTGCACCGCAAGGATTGACTAATTTTTATGGTAAACTACTCTTTTTTGCTATGGACGAGGAAAGTGAAGCTTTGCCCATTCGTAATGCTGAGGTTCCTGAAAAGTGGTTGTGGATAAGTGACGGAACCGAAGAAGGAACAAAACGGATTGCCGATACACCTACCCGTCTGGATAATGTGGATGGCACTTGCGGTTATATAGTAACGGCAAATAAAAAAGGGTTGTTTATAGGATACGATCCGGAAAATAATGAAACTCTATGGGCCACAGACGGTACTTCTCAAGGTACAGCTCCTTTATTGAATATTAATCCTAAGCCAGATGATGGAAATCCATTTCTGACAGGAGCTGCAAAAATTGATCACATGGTCTCAATTGATGACCGTATTGTTGCTTTCCGGGCAATTGTGACTGCCGAACTGTACGGAGAGGATAAAGGGGTCGAAATGTGGATATCAGACGGTACTGCTGCCGGTACAAAATGGATTGGTATTGATATAAACAAAGTGGAAAAAAGCGGTAATCCGGGAACTTCTGACTTTCGCCAGACTTATGCATTCGGAAATCGTCTTTATTTCCGGGCAACAGATGGTATATACGGTTGTGAGGCCTGGTGTTATGACATTGACCAACCGATTGTCGAGGGGGTAAATCCACGATTGGTAAAAGATGTTGCTCATGATAAAGGTAAAGTATCTTATAATGCTCACCCTTCTTGTTTCTACCAATATCAGGGATATATTTATACAGCAACTAATTACACTTATGAAAAAGATGATCCGGAGAATCCGGGGCAAAAGATTAGTTGGGGCTCCGGATACCACTCTTTGGCACGTTTTAATGAAAATGATTTTGACGAATATGAAGGTTGCTACTATTGGTGTGGATTTGAAATCGGTCCTAACAAGGTTTCGGAGTGGTGTCATCAGTTTACTACAGTGAAAGATATTATGTTCTGGTCTTGTCAGGATATGGATAACAACATTGAACTTTGGAAACTTGAAGGTACAAATGGAATACCCACCAAAGTGATCGATTTTCCAGATAACGGACAAGTTTTTAAAACCCGCAATGTAAACGGAGTACTCTTTTTCATGAGTAACGGGCAAAAACAACTTTACCGCTATAATGTGGATGGCTCTACCGACTATGACCCGGTTATTACGGGAATCGAAGAAAAGACAACCACACGTTTCAGTGTGTATCCCAATCCGGTAGTGGACTTTATTACTATCGAAAGTGATAAGAAAATTACCAATGTATCGGTAACTAACCTCATGGGTAACCTGTTGATTTTACAAGATAATACAAAAACTATAGATGCCAGAAATCTGAATACCGGCATTTATATACTGACTGTTACATTTGCCGACGGCAGTAACTCTGTTCAGAAAATAATAAAAAAATAATATTTTCTAAAATCTGATAGTTTCGCGGGCCATCTAAAAATATCCCGCGGAACTACCAGAAAAGAAAATATTATCGGCAAATTGCTACATTCTGCTTTGAACAATAATAAAAAAGATCAAAATATGCATGGATTATTCAATCGATTCCTCATTATAATCATATCGGTTTTGACCGGAACCTCTCAGCTTTGTGCACAAAGTATTACCGGTATTGTATATGATGCCCATTCAAATGAACCACTTATTGGTGCAACGGTGATGATAAAAGGAGAACAAGGAGGTACTATTACTGACATTCAGGGGAAGTTCTCTATAGCAACAGAAGCCCAGTCCGGTGTGATCGAAGTTAGTTATATCGGTTACATTCCCCAAAAACAGCCCTTCAAAAAAGGCGAATCTATAATTATAAACTTAGTAGAAGATAACCGGCAACTTGATGAAGTGGTCGTCATTGGTTATGGTGTACAAAGAAAAAGTGATCTGACAGGTTCGGTTGCCTCTATCAATTCCAAAGAACTGGCATCGACTCCAACAACCAGTGTCGTACAAGCTTTACAAGGTAAGGCAGCCGGTGTAGAGGTAGTACAGAATTCAGGAGCTCCCGGATCATCGACATCCATTCGAATTCGTGGAATGGGAACAATCAATGACAGTGATCCACTTTATGTTGTTGACGGGATGCCAATGGACGATATTAACTATCTGGCTTCTGAAGACATAGTAAATATCGAAATTCTGAAAGATGCGGCATCAGCAGCGATTTATGGTTCGAGAGCAGCCAATGGAGTGGTACTTATCACGACTAAATCGGGGATAGACAGCAAGAAAAAATTAAACATATCAGTTAATGCTTCAGTAGGTATACAAGACATATATAATAAACCTGATATTCTGTCCAAATCAGATTATGCCAAATTTAGTGATTATGTGCAAAATGCACCGAATTATACAGTTATCAGCACGGATGGTTCTATGAATTTTACCGATAATGCTCTTACTGAGATATCAGAGGGTAACGATTGGTGGGATTTGGCTACCAGAACCGGTATTCAATCGAAACTCGGAGTAGCCTTGTCGGGTGGAGACAAACAACTTAATTATTATGTAAGTGCCAATCTCCTGGATTCAAAAGGTATTATAGACAAATCAGGATACCAGCGGATGTCATTTACCGCCAAAATCAATACGAAACTAGCAAAAAATCTTCAAATGGGAGCTAATATCACTTATTCCCATGAGGATCGGAATATTGTGAGTGAAGGAACCCGGGGTGTTGTTAAATCGGCTATTACTTATAATCCGTTACAACCGGTTTTGGACATGAACGATACTTATACATGGCTTAGTCCTGTCGAAAATTTACGGCGGCTCAGTTATGGACAAGGCATTAATAATTTTATAGGGCAATTGAAGCTCGATTGGGATATTGTCAAAGCCTTGAAATTTTCCACGCGGGCCAGTTATGCAACTTACAATTCGGATGTAGACCGTATGCAACGCCATAATGCGAGTGAAAAAATTATCAATGACAATTATTATACAATTATCAAAAATCCGGTTACTACTCAGAATTTCAGTTGGGATAATATTCTTACCTGGATTCCCCGTTTGAATGAAAAACATAATCTCAACATTATGGTTGGCCAGACAATGGAAGTCTATGACAAAAATGTGCTTAATTCTACAGGTAAAGGATACGGTGGCTATGATAAAGAATTTAATTCATTGGGATTCGCAGCATTTGATCAATCGTCCAATAGCTATAACAACGGATATACATCTCTTGGGTTACTTGGACGTGTCAGCTACAGTTTTCTGAATCGTTATCTGTTGCAAACTAACTTCAGAGCTGATGCATCATCCCGTTTTTCCAAAAAAAATCGCTGGGGATACTTCCCGAGTGTTTCGGTAGGATGGAAATTGAATGAAGAACCATGGCTTCGCGAACAGTCGTGGTTATCATTACTCAAAATCCGTGCCGGTTGGGGGCAATTAGGAAACAATCGCATCAAGAATCTGGCACGGTTAACTTTGATTTCATATGATAACGAGGATTATATTTATGGAGTCGGAACTCCGACAGTAAAACCCGGATATGCCATTACCACTTATGGTAATCCTGATATTAAATGGGAGCGTACGGAGTCGACTACGGTCGGACTTGATCTCAATATGTTCAATAACCGCTTTACCGCTTCAATCGAGTATTTCGTAAAAGATACGAAGGATATGTTATTGGAAGTACCTTTGGTATATAGTGCAGGTTGGGCCGATACCCCCTATCAAAATGCCGGTAGTATCCGTAATAAAGGATTTGAGGTACAAGTTGGCTGGCGTGATCAGATAGGCAATTTCGGATATGGTATCAGTGGTAATCTTACCAAAGTAAACAATAAAGTTACTTCGTTGGGACAATACGGTGAACCTGTACTGGGAGGTAATTTGTCTACTCCTAATAAATTAGGATATGTAACCCGTACGGTACTCAATGCACCTATCGGCACGTATTATGGCTATCGAAACGCAGGCATCATGCAAGAATCGGACTTTGATGCCAACGGAAAACCACTTATTCCTGTCATAGCATCATCGTATGCCTATAATCCCGGTGATAGAAAATATGTGGATATTAATGGAGATGGTGTTATCGATGATAATGATAAGACGATTATAGGTAATCCGCATCCCGACTTTTTCTATGCTTTCAATATCAATTTGAACTATAAGAATTTTGATTTACAGATGTTTTTCCAAGGGGTACAAGGAAATGAAGTTTTCAATGTCTCAAAGTATTTTCTCTATTCGAATGTAACTTACAATGGTTCATGGACATCAAATTTCGATTATTCCAACGTTGCATCGGACTATATCAGCCGGGTATACCGACCTGAGAAATCATCAGATTATCGCAGTTTCTACGGACCGAATGTAAATGGAGATGTACCAGCTCCCACAAGTGTGAGCTCTCGCGGTGCGGACAACTTTGCTGCATCCGACTGGTACATTGAAGACGGTTCATATTTACGACTCAAACAGCTACAGCTTAATTATACATTCCCCAAAAGTATCTTTAAGAAAGCGAACATTCAATCGCTCAAGGTATATGCATCAGTATCCAATTTATTTACATTGACCCACTACAGCGGTCTTGATCCCGAAGTGGGTAAAAGTATAGGTGATGAAGCGAACACTTCTATTGGAATTGATCAGGGTACATATCCTCAAGCCCGTACATTTATGTTTGGAGTAATATTTGATTTTTAAATAATTGACCATGAAGAAAAGAGATTTCATATTCATATTAATGTCGTTGCTGGTTTTATCGTCGTGCGATGACTACTTCGAGCCCGATTATACGGGTGGCATTACCGAAGAAAGGCTTTATGATAACATGAATGCCCTCAGGATGGGATTGAGTACTGTTTATAACGTAGTGCAAAGCCGGGATTACGAATTGAGCGAATTGTTATTCGGAGAATGTGTAAGTGATGATGCCTGGACACATCAGGATGTAGCGTCCGGTCAGATACCCGATGTTCTTAATTTCACTTTCGATACTCAGAATTCATACATTCTGAGTCGGTATCAGACAAACTACCTCGGAATTAATAAAGCGAATCAGGTAATTCGTTCGGCCAAAAATGTACTGTTTAAAGATAACGGTGGAACAAAGAAGGAAATTCGTGAAGTGTGTGGTCAGGCTAAAGTACTTCGTGCTTTGTTCTACTTCAATCTTGTCAAAACCTTCGGAGGGGTATCGATTCAGCCAGAACAGCAGGAACTGACGAAACTTATCGTACCCCGGTCTACCGTTGAAGAGACTTATGCTTATATCGAAAAGGATCTTCGTGAATCTTTACTGCTTTTGCACAAGGGACGTTATCAAGCTACAGAAACCGGCCAAATTGGAATTGGCGGTGGTTTGGGTTTATTGATGAAAGTTCTTCTTTACCAAGCTTCTCCCGGAACTGATATTCCGCAGAAAATAAAAGACCAAAAATGGAAAGAAGCCCTTGAAATAGGACGTTATTTTATTGAAGGTAAAGATATCTCCATTAACAGTCTGCTTAAATTTGATGAAAGATATACGGATGAGTCGTGGGAAGAACTAACTGAACGTCTTTTCATAGATCCAATATACACCAAAGAAAGTATAATGGCCGGATCGGATGTTGTAAACCTTCACAGACTCGATGCTTTCGATAATATATTTCGTTTGGCCGGGGAATTCTCAATCGAATCACTGATAGAGATTAACCATTTTGATTTTGCCGGACTTGCTTCTTCGATAAATGAGAGTTATGATCTTATGAACTGCTACATACATCAGAATGAGTCGGGAGCCACTGTGTCGCCAGTCGCCACAAAAGATCTTTATAACACTATGGCAAACGATCCCCGATTGATGTATACAATTACGGGACGAATCTATAATGAATATTTTACTCAAGAAGGTACTATATCTCTTAAAAGTCATGATGCGGCAGAAGGCTACCTGTTTATCAAATATTTCCTCTTTCCCAGTGAAGGTTCCGAAGCAGGCCGTAACTATAGGTTGATGCGTTACGCAGAAGCTCTCCTTATCTACGCTGAAATATTACTTGAAAATAACGAACCTAAAAAAGCGATTGATTATGTCAATCTCGTTCGCGCCCGTGCCCGTAAATTGATTGATCCGTCAAATCCGAATGCCAAATATAATCCGGTAAAATCGACTAATTTTAAGGATGTGTCGTATGCACCGTATGATATAGCCCGGGCTGCTATTTTAAAAGAAAAACGAATCGAGATGGCCGGCGAGAGTGATCGTTGGTTTGAAGTCTGCCGTTTGGGACAAGCCTACGAACGCCAACAATATCTCTATCGTAATCTGCCTAATGAATCGAGTGGTAAAGTTCGTCAAAGAGGTAAGTTTTTCAAAAAGGGAATCAATGAATTATATCCGATTCCTTATAAAGAAGTGTTTATCTCAAATGGAGTTATTAAGCAAAACTTTGGATACTAATACATAATGACTATGATGAATAAAATTAAGTATATAATAATGCTTTACACGGTTATCTGCTTGGGAGCATGTAACGGCGATGCTTATCTTGAAGAATTGTATATTGCTCCCGAGGCCTCTTTTTCGATGGAAAAGTCGGAATATCAAGTATTGGAAGTGGTTCGCTTTGCCAATACGGGTAGAGGAACCTCTTTCGTTGTGTGGCCTGGCAATACAGGACATTGTTATGGAGTACAGGGAGACACCGGATTTGCAACGGGTAGTGATGGTATATTTTCCTATTCATATGATGAACCGGGTGAGTATGAGGTTGTATGGATAGCATCCTCAATCAATGAAAACAAGGATATCGTACTTGAAAAAACATCCCGCAAAATTAAAATAGTAGATAATAACAGCGGGCTTGACAAGTTCATTATCGGCAATATTTGTAAGATGCCCGAATATGCCGGGAACGTTTACTATAATTCGACCGGTGAATTTGTCTCATCGGATACGATTATGTGTCCGGTTTTATGGGCTGCATGGAAAGATGCAAAGGTCAATACGATAAAAGCCAAACAGCTGATCACATTCGAATTAACCTCTTCGACCTCAAAGATGTCATGGTATGACAAAACGGAAGGTATCAATCGGGAAATCAAATCGGGAATATCGACATCACGTATCATCAACTTTATAGAGAATGATAAATTAGCTATCCAGAAATTCACAGTAGAGACTTCGTCGGGGTATAGTAAAAGTTATTATGTGGCACCGGTAATGATTCCAGCATTCACCTCATTCTCTGTGGGAGGAGTTGAAGCTACGATATCCCGTGACGTATCATTCTATAATCGTTATGACGTGATTGTTACACCTTCCGAAGCTGCGGATATGACTCAAGCCATACCTGAATTTGTGATAATGAATGATGATAAAAATCTATTGGACGGTACAAATTGTAAAGTGACCGTCAATGGAGTGTTACAAACGAGTGGGGTGTCAACAGTAGATCTATCGAAAGGCAGTGTTATTTATGACATTGAATATCGGATGTTGGGAACGGATAACGAATTACTTATCCAACGCTCTCAAATGTATGTCCGGATAGCGAAATAGACTTTTAATTATTATTCATTATATGTACCGGATACTTCGGATAAAACATCCGGTACATATTCAAAAATCATCCTGATATTATGATGAGAATATGCTTATTATCTTTTTTTATCTTTTCATTCTTGCTACTGAATGCAAAAGAGCCGTGGGAAACGCCTGCTGTAAATCAAATTAATAGAGAAGCACCACGAGCTTCATATTTTGCATTCGAATCGGTCGAATTAGCAATGCAAAACGACAAATATGCTTCCGACCGTTTTTTTTCTTTGGATGGAAAATGGAAATTTAAATTCGTAAAAGATTTAAACCTCAGGCCTATTGACTTTTACCGTACGGATTATGATGATACGGAATGGGTGGAGTTTCCGGTACCAGGCATTTGGGAAATCAATGGGTATGGCATTCCTATGTATCGAAGAAAGAAATATGCCTGGTACCTGCAATTTGAATCCAACCCTCCGGCAGTGCCTGTTATAGATAATTATGTGGGGTCGTACCGGCGCAATTTTGTATTGCCTGCCGGATGGAATAAAGAACAGGTCTATCTGCATGTAGGTTCTGCATGTTCCAATTTACAGGTATGGATTAATGGCAAATTTGTCGGATACAGTGAAGATAATAAGATGGCTGCCGAATTTGACATCACGAAGTATCTAACCCCGGGTGAAAATAAGATAGCGATGCAGATTATGCGTTGGTGTGACGGTACTTATCTCGAAGATCAGGATTATTGGAGACTATCAGGAATAAGCCGCGAAACATATCTCTATATGCGCCCTTCGGCGCATGTTGAGGACATCTTCGTCCAACCCCGATTGGACGAAGAACTCAAAGACGGTATACTCGATATAGATGTATCATCAGAAAATACTGATGGACATACTATAACTTTCACGCTTTTTGATTCAGAAGGCAATACAGTAACAACGAACGAGAATAAAGTCAGAGGAGGAAAGTTGAGCGAATCTATGAAAATAGTTTCTCCTTTACATTGGACAGCCGAAACGCCTCATCTCTATCATTTATTGATTACACTAAAAGATAAAAACGGGAAATTGACGGAAGCTATCCGACAGAATGTGGGGTTTCGTAATGTGATGATCCAAGGAACACAATTACTCGTCAACGGAAAACCAATCTTGATTAAAGGAGTGAACCGGCATGAGATAGATCCCCGTACCGGCTATGTAGTAACATTAGACCGCATGATTGAAGATATACGTATTATGAAAGAAAATAATATAAATGCCGTGCGTACCTGTCACTATCCTAACGACCCGCGATGGTATGAATTGTGTGATAAGTATGGTTTGTATGTTGTTTCAGAAGCCAATGTCGAATCACATGGAATGGGATATGAAGAAAAAACATTGGCGAAACGTAAAGATTATGAACTTAGTCATCTTGAACGAAATATCTCGAATGTAGAAAATTTTAAGAACCATCCTTCTGTTATCATTTGGTCAATGGGAAACGAGAGTGGAGACGGTCCAACATTCGAAAAGGTGTACAAATGGATTAAATCCAGGGATAACCGTCGCCCCGTTCAATACGAGCAAGCTAAGAATTTACCACATACCGATATTTTTTGTCCGATGTATTACAATTATCAAAATACAGAGGAATATGCCCGGAAGGCTATTAAACCTTTGATACAATGTGAATATGCACATGCTATGGGTAACTCGTTGGGAGGATTTAAAGATTATTGGGATTTGTACCGGAAATATGATGCTCTTCAAGGTGGATTTATCTGGGACTTTGTAGATCAAGGTTTCCGGGAAACAGATAAGGAAGGGCGGATTTACTATTCTTTTGCCGGAGATTACGAACCTGATTTGTCCAGCGAGTCGAATTTTAATTGTAACGGACTTATTTCTCCAGATCGTTATCCTAATCCTCATATGGAAGAAGTGCGATATATACAACAAAATATATGGACCGATTGGGTGGACTCTGAAAAGGGAATAATTGAAGTGTTTAATGAGAATTTCTTTATAAATTTATCCGATTATTACCTGATGTGGAATATTCAGGCTGATGGAGAAATTATAAAAGAAGGGATTGTATGGGAGTTGAATGCAGAACCGCAAACTAAAGTACAAGTGCCGCTTGAAGGTTTTGAAATTGACATGAGTTCATATCACGAAATTTTTGTCAATGTAGAATACCGGTTGAAACAACGACAGCCGTTACTTGAAGCTGGGTATAAAATAGCTTATCAGCAACTCGAACTTAAACCGTATGATTTGTTTTCTTGCGAGTTATCGGTATCTGAAAAACCGATTTCAATAAGTCAGACTCTCGGATACCTGAAAGTGATAGCGAATGATATTGAATACGAGTTCAGCAAACTAACCGGTTTTATAGAACACATTAAAGTATGTGGAAATGATATGTTGGAAAATGGATTTGTACTAAAGCCTAATTTCTGGCGCGCTCCGACCGATAACGATTACGGAGTAGATTTGCAGCTGGCCTTTGCGGCCTGGAAGAACCCGGTTTACAAGCTTGAAAAATTAGAAATCAATGACAAGGGGAATAATAAAGTCGTTTCAACATCCTATAATTTGTCTGAAGCCGGTGCTCACCTGACTATTACTTATGAGGTGTCAGGCAATGGACAAATATGCATTAATCAGAATCTGAAAGCTACTACTCCCGGGCAATGGGCCGAAGGACTTTTCCGGTACGGAATGCAACTGGTTATGCCACGGCAATATGACAGGCTCTGTTTTTACGGAAAAGGTCCGGGTGAAAGTTATTTTGATCGTAACGCAGCACAAACCATAGCCGTTTATCGTCAGAGTGTGGATTCGCAGTACTATCCTTATGTACGTCCACAGGAAACTGGAAACAAAACCGAACTCCGCTGGTGGAAGGTTATCAATAAAGGTGGTGCCGGGCTCTGTTTCCATTCGGATAAAGCTTTCTCTGCTTCGGCATTAAATAGATTGATGTCCGATCTTGATGATGGTCCCGACAAGTATATACACCAGAGTCATGGCGGATGTGTGAACATACGCCCTCATACTTCAGTACAGATTGATGCCCTACAACAAGGGCTTGGCGGTATCGATTCCTGGAAATCACGTCCTAAAGATGAATATATGATGAAGCACGGTGATTATAATTTTACTTTTGTCATTACACCTATACTAAGTGATAATTATAAAGGTTCTTATAAAAGGATTAATTTATGAAAAAGATAGTTGTAGCTTCCGACTCTTTTAAAGGGTCTCTGACATCCCTACAGGTAGCTGATGCCATAGAGGCGGGTATACATCTTGAACTTCCGGATGTACAAGTTGTTAAAGTGCCTGTTGCTGACGGAGGAGAAGGTACTATGCAAACCTTGGTAGATGCTTTATGCGGAGAGTATGTGACCTGTCAGGTGTATGATCCGCTTATGCGTACCATCACTTCAAGTTATGGGATAATCCATCAAAATGGGGAAAATACGGCAATTATCGATATGGCATCGGCCAGCGGCATAACATTAATATCGGAAAAAGAACGTGATCCGTTTATTACAACAACTTATGGTACCGGACAATTAATAGCTGATGCATATTCTCGCGGATGTCGTCATTTTATTGTAGGTGTTGGCGGTAGTGCAACTAACGATGCAGGGAAAGGAATGCTCGAAGCTTTAGGTTGCCGTTTTTTAGATGTCAATGGAAAGACACTTGCTCCTGGTGGGAAATCATTAAACGAACTCTCCTTTATAGATATATCGGAAATGGACAAATCATTATTGGATTCTGAATTCACTATTATCTGTGATGTTTGTAATCCACTGTTTGGAGAGCAGGGAGCAGCTTATGTGTTTGCCCCACAGAAAGGAGCTTCACCTGCCGAAATTGAAATACTCGACAACGGTTTGAAAAGATTTGCAGCCTGTGTAAAGACACAGTTTGAAACTGACATTGCCCATCTTCCCGGAGCTGGTGCTGCCGGAGGATTGGGTGCTGCATTCATTGCTTTTTTTAATGCAGTTTTAAAACCAGGTATTAACACGGTTCTTGACGTACTCTGTTTCGAAAATTATCTATCCGGTGCCGATCTGGTTATCACGGGAGAAGGGAAAGTAGACGAACAGACTCTTATGGGAAAAGTTCCCCAGGGGATACTGACTTTGGCACAGAAATACGACATTCCGGTTGTTATTTTAGGCGGAGCTGTAGAGAGTCGCCAGGTATTGACAGCAGCCGGTTTCCTGGGTGTATTTTGTATACAATCCTCAGCTATCTCTTTGTCTGAAGCATTAAAAGCCAGTATCACTGTGGAGAATCTGAAACAGACTGCTTCCCAAATTGTAAGACTTTTGTCATTCCATAAATTCTGATTAGTCATGATGTCAACCATAGGGGCAATAATAGGCCTGTTACTTTCAATTTTTTTGATTATCAAACGGATTCCTATAGCTTACAGCCTTATGATAGGAGCTATTACAGGCGGTTTATCGGGAGGACTGTCATTAGTCGATAGTGTTTCTGTCATGGTAGATGGGGTGAAAGACATTACTCCGGCCATTCTTCGTATTCTTGCAGCAGGAGTATTGTCGGGCGTATTGATAAAAACCGGTGCTGCCGAATCCATTTCCAATACTATTGTTCGGAAACTGGGAGAAAAATATGTATATATGGCTCTTGCACTGTCAACTCTGTTACTATGCGCTATTGGTGTGTTTATTGATGTAGCTATTATAACCGTAGCACCGGTAGCTTTACAAATACATAAGAAGTGCGCTATACCGATAGGGCGATTACTTGTTGTTATGGTAGGTGGTGGAAAATGCGGTAATATCATTTCTCCCAATCCTAATACCATTATAGCTGTCGAAAATTTTAATGCGGAATTATATAGCACTATGTATGCTAATCTTATTCCGGCACTGATAGGCTTAACTTTCACTGTTTTTGTAGTAGCTAAAATCTTTCCCGGAGAAAAAGAAAAAAATATCGGTACAGGTCAATCCATGGTTATTGACTCTTCTGAAGCGGATAAGAATTTACCTTCTTTTTCTACAAGTATCATCGGTCCTATTGTTACAATTATTCTATTGGCATTACGCCCCCTTTGTGGAGTAACCGTTGATCCTCTTATCGCATTACCTGTCGGAGGATTAGTTGGAATAGTATGTATGCAGCGGATGTATGTATTTCGAGAGAGCGTGGAATACGGATTGTCTAAAATGACATCGGTAGCCATATTATTGGTTGGAACCGGAACTATTGCCGGAATTATTAAGGCATCGTCCATGAAAGATGTCATTATCAATCTACTATCGAACAGTCCGCTAAGTGAAGTCTTTATTGCTCCTATATCTGGTATACTCATGTCAGCAGCTACGGCCTCAAGTACTGCCGGGGCAACCATCGCATCGTCTTCCTTCGCTCCGACCATTCTTGCTACAGGGGTCACAGCTTTATGGGGAGCAGCAATGGTCAATTCGGGAGCAACCGTACTTGACCATCTTCCACATGGCTCATTCTTTCACGCTACCGGTGGTTCTATGGATGTAACATTTAAAAACCGGTTAAAGTTGATTCCTTATGAAACACTAATCGGATTGGTATTGGCATTATCCACTGTGGGGGTTTATGAATTATCAAAACTATTATTTTAATATTTAATACTATGTATCGTAATTTGTTTTTTATTATTGTATATCTCTTAACAGCAAGTTTTCTTCAAGCCGAGAACACTGAACCTGAATTTATATTTACTTGTCAGCCCTATTTGCAGCAGCTTTCCGATACAGAAGTAACCATTGTATGGGGCACTAATAAAAATGCCGTATCATGGGTTGAAGTAGCACCAGATGATTCACGTAATTTCTATGCTACCGAGCGTCCAAAATTCTTTGACACGAACTTCGGACGTAAGAAAATTGGCACTCTACATAAAATCCGTATAACCGGATTATCTCCCGCTACGACATACCGTTATCGGATTTATTCTAAAGAGGTGACTCGTAAAGCACACCGGGACGTACGCTATGGACGTATTATTGCCAATAACATACACAAAGGGAAACCGTATATGTTTTCTACCCTCAATCCAGATAAACAAAATATTCATTTTGCTGTAGTAAATGATATTCACGAGGATGTGAAACGTTATGAGAATTTATTTCATGCAGTTGACTCTGCTTCACTTGATTTTATGTTACTTAATGGAGATATGGTAAATAAGATGGATTCAGTGGAACAAATGTACCGTGGATTTATCAACACTTCATCACAACTTTTTGCAAAAAGCCTGCCTTTTTACATGGTCCGGGGCAATCACGAAACCCGAGGGAATTGCTCTGAAGAATATATTAATTTATTTCCTTCACCCACGCAACAACCATATTATTCTTTTACATATGGCCCTATCTACTTTATTGTACTTGATGGAGGGGAGGATAAACCCGATTCGGATATTGAGTATAATGATTTGGCCGATTTTGATAAATACCGGACAGAGCAAGTAGAGTGGTTAAAACAAACTGTAAATTCCGAAGAATACAAAAAAGCTGCTATTCATATTGCTCTGATTCACGTTCCACCTTTGGGAAAAACGTGGCATGGAATTCTTGAAGTTCAATCCAAATTTATTCCAGTGTTAAATGAAGCCGATATACATTTAATGCTTTGTGGACATATTCATCGACATGAGTATTATGCTACAGGAGAAAGTATCTGCAAATTTCCCTTACTGATTAACTCTAATCGGCATATTCTTGATATCCGATCGGATAGTAAAAAAATTAATATCAATATGATTAATGAGAGAGGGACTGTAGAAAAACAATTTACATTTAATATAAAAGACTAAAATATAATTTCATTTATGAAAAGATTTTCATTGCTATTAATATCTCTTTTACTGTTTACTTTATCGCTCAGATCTCAGGAAGCTAAATATGTATTTTTAATGATTGGCGATGGAATGGGGATTAACCAGGTTATTGCAACTGAAAAATATCGTGGAGCAAACGATAATAAGACAGGTATTACCCCATTGAGCATGACCCAGTTTCCTTTTTTCGGATTATCCCGTACTTACTCTCTGTCAAATGGTATTACTGATTCTGCAGCAGGAGGAACTGCTTTAAGTGTTGCTCAAAAAACCGTAAACGGAACTTTGGGAATGGATTCTACAAAAACAACACCTTTGATAAGTATAGCCGAAAAAGCAAAAGCCAAAGGAAGGGCAGTTGGTATAACAACAAACGTCAGTATTGACCATGCTACGCCGGGAGCCTTTTATGCCCATGTACCCGATCGTAAAATGTACTATGCCATAGGCTTACAAATGGCAGCATCGCAGTTTGAGTTTTTTGCCGGAGCAGATTTTCTTGCTCCCACGGATCGGGATAAACAAGCTGTTCATCTTCATCGAATACTAAAAGATTCAGGCTATGCCATACTTAAAGGACATCAGGCATTTCTCCAAGAGGGCAAGAAACACGATAAGTTGTTTCTTACTCAATTGGATGGAAAAGGACAGAATCAATTAGCACGAGGACGGGCTTCCATACCTTTTGCCATTGACCGGACAGATGATGATCTCACTTTATCGCAAATCACTACTTCAGCAATCGAATTTCTTGATGCGAAAAACAAAGGTTTCTTTTTAATGGTTGAAGGTGGTAAAATAGATTGGGCTTGCCATAGTAATGACGCAGCTACTATATTTGCCGAAGTCGAAGATTTTGATAAATCTGTACAGTTGGCTTATGAGTTCTATTTAAAACATCCCGATGAGACTCTCATTGTTGTGACAGCCGATCATGAGACAGGAGGCTTAGGATTGGGTACAACTGGCTATACGCTTCATTTTGATAAATTCGCTTCACAAACGTGCTCTTTACCAGCATTGTCCGATGCAATAAGCACAGCAATCGATAACAATAAACTATTTTCATGGGAACATTTAAAGACTATTTTGAAAGAAAACTTGGGATTTTGGGAGAGTATAGAGTTATCGGAGAAACAGGAGAATACATTAAAAGAAGCTTATAATCAGACAATAAACGGGAAAGCACGAGCAGTGAAAAGTGAATATTTTGAAGATGGACTTATTGCGGTTACAGCCATCAAGATACTGAATGAAAATGCGCATTGTGGCTGGACTACGGGAGCACATTCCGGTACTCCTGTACCGATATTTGCTGTCGGTGTAGGTGCAGAACGGTTTACAGGTATTATGGAGAATACAGAAATCCCAAGACGAATAGCTGAAATTGCTAATTATTAAATAAAATTACAAATGGATAGAGTAAATAAGATTTTATTGGTATCGGGTACATTTCTATTTCCGCTTGTTTCGGGACAAGCTCAGAAACAAAAATTTGGAAAGAAGGCACCCAATGTAGTTTTTATAATGGCCGATGATTTAGGTATCGGCGATTTAGGATGTTACGGACAAGAACGGATTAAGACACCGGCTATCGATGCACTGGCAAAACAAGGAATGAAGTTTACTCAACATTATTCCGGTTCTACAGTTAGTGCTCCTTCCCGCTGTGTCTTATTAACAGGAAAACATACAGGACACTCTTTCATCAGAGGTAACAAAGGATATATAGCGGAAGATGGACGTAAATATGATTTTAATTTAGCTGATGAAGAGGTTACTGTCGGAGAAATATTTAAAACCAAAAATTATACAACAGCGTGTGTCGGCAAATGGGGATTGGGAGGTCCTTCAGCAGAAGGGCATCCTAATAGACAAGGGTTCGACTACTTCTTTGGATATTTGGGACAAGGTAATGCACACAATTATTTTCCTGTCCAGTTATTTGAGAATAATACTCCTGTGAAATTGGATTACAAAGTATATTCTCATGATATAATTATGGATAAAGCTTTGGCTTTTCTTGATAAGCATGCAAATGAACCTTTTTTCCTTTATTTGACTCCTACGATTCCTCATGCAGATATTATAGTTCCGAATAACGAACTGTTTGATTATGATGGCAAATTTGAAGAAGTACCTTATGTAGGAAAGTATCGTCCACAGGAAAAGCCAAGAGCAACTTTTGCCGCTATGGTAACGCGCTTAGACAGGGATATACAAAGAGTTATCGATTTATTGGCTGAAAAAGGTGTTCTGGAAAATACCATTATCATTTTTACATCTGATAACGGTACACATAAAGAAGGAGGTCACGACCCTGGATATTTTGATAGTAACGGACCTTTCAGAGGAATAAAGCGTGATCTGTATGAAGGTGGAATACGAACTCCGTTTATAGTAAGATGGCCTGGAGTGATTCCGGCCGGTTCTGTCTCTTATCAAATCTCTACTTTTTGGGATTTTATGCCGACAATGTGCGAGTTGATCGGCGCAAAGGCTCCTGCCAATATCGACGGTATTTCATATTTACCTGTCCTAACCGGTAAGGGAAAACAAAAAGAGCATGATCATCTATATTTTGAGTTCCATGAGAAAGGCGGTAAACAAGCCGTAATTAAGGATGGCTGGAAATTATTACATCTACAAGTGAATAACCCGGAAAAAGAGACATACGAATTGTATAATCTGGTTGCAGATCCGGGAGAAATAGCTAACGTATTAAATCAGTATCCGGAAAAAGTACGTAAATTGAAAAAAATCATGCAACAAGCCAGAACTACAAATGCAGTTTGGAATTTTGGAATTTTGCCATAATAAATACTGTCTGTAGGAAGTTAATGGGTTTCTACAGACAGTATACCGCCTCAGACTGTGGAACATCGGTCCGAGGCGGAATTATTCTTCTTCGGTATTATCAAAGTCTTTCATCGAATAAGCTTTAGGACTTATGCCATACTGACGTTTAAAACAAGTACTAAAATAACGTTGGTCTGAGAATCCCACCATTGAACAGATTTCCAATACGAGATAATTATGAGTACGAAGTAATTGAGCTGCTCGCTTCAACCTTATCGAACGTATAAAGTCTACCGGAGATTGTTGAGTGAGTTGGGTAAGTTTTCTATATAAAGCCGAATGACTTACGTTAAGCTCTGCAGCAAGAGCATCGACAGTAAAACCTTCATTACTCATATTTTTCTCAATAATTTTCATGACATTAGCAAGAAAGATTTCATTATTAGACAATACATTAATTTCTTTAGGGTTTACAATCAATTTCTGTTTGATAATCTCAGTCATCTTTTCCCGTGATTTTATGATATTACTGATTCTCGCATGAAAATATTTCAAATCAAATGGCTTTTTCAACCATATATCTGCGCCCAAATCATAACAATAATGTTCAAAGTCAGCTTCAATACTGGCTGAAATAATCATTACCGGAATATTAGCTAAAACACTATCTTTCTTGAGCATGGTTATCAACCGAAGAGAGAGAGCTTCTTTATTCAATACATCAATAATAATGGCAGCACATTTTTGCTTTTTTATTGCCTCTACAACATTCTTACGAAACGGGTAATTAACAAATGTATATTCATCTGCTAACTGGATTCTCACTAATGACAACAAATCGACACTCCAGTCAATGCCTATTATCACTGGTAAATCGGAATTTATATCAGATAACTGTGCTGTACTTACATCGTACGGTGTACCGGAAAGTGTTTTTGTATCTTTCTGAAAAGGTGAATAGGGGATATTATCTTCTGTCTCCTCAAGGGTACTAAGTTGTTCTGCCGAATAATGTGACACCCCCAAGGGGATATGCCAGGTATAATTTGTTCCTCCATTTTCACTACAGACAATAGACAGTCTGCCTTTGTGTAACTGGATAAAATCATTGGCTACGGATAAATGGAAAAATTCTGATTTCAGCATTTGCTTATCAATATCCCTATCGGCGTTATGATGCAAGAGATTTCCGACAGTCATGACATGTTTGGCATTTTCATAAAAAGTACTGGTATCGGATATTTCTATTTTATAATTATGCCTTTTAGTATCAAAGGAACACAACAAAGCTATGCTTCCATTTTCAGGAGTCATTTTGATGGAATTATTAAGTAAATTGAATATGATAACTTCTATTTTGGCAGGATCAACGAAAACTTTCACTTCTTTGGCACTAATGTTCATTTCATATGATAAATTTTTAATCTCAGCTCTGCTTCTTAAGGATTCAAAAACAGTAGATATCAATAAAGCAATATCTATATTCTTTAGCTTCAATACGGAATTCTCCGATTCGCACTTGCTTAATTCCATAAAACTGTTAATTTGGTCGGACATGTTCTTCACATTCCTTTTCATGATTTTTAGCAATGACTCAGCTTCTTCTTTGGGTATTTCTCCGTAATGATTCACGAAATACTCTAATGGAGCATATAGCAGTGTCAACGGAGTCCGTAAACCGTTTGTTATATTGATAATATTTCTTATTTTCCAATAATTCAGCGAGTTATCTCTCTTTATTTTTAGCTTTAGAACAAAGAATTTGATAATGAAATATACCAATGCAGAACCGCCTATGAGGTATAGTAGTATGGCGTACCAGCTCATGAACGGAGATGCTTTGACAATGAAAGGAAAAGAACCGGTTTCTTCAGACCATCCGCCCGAGGGAGTCGATGTTTTTATTTTAAGTGTATAGTGTCCACTCGATAAGTTAGAATAAGAAATAAACCGGTGATAAGAATCTGTGTATATCCAATCTTTATCAAAGCCGTCGAGTTTATATGCATAACGTATTATGCGAGGATTAGGATAATAAAGCGAACTGAATTCAAAAGAGATTTGCTTATGGTCATGTGATAATTCTACAGGTTCATTACTATAATTGAGTTTTTGACAATTCGCAAAATCGGTTTTATTACCTACTGTCAAATTACTGATATAAGGTTGCATTGTACGGCGATCCAGATTGATAGATGAAGGGTTGAAATATATGAGTCCATTGGTTCCGCCTATATACATCATGCCGTCTTTATCCATACCATGACCGATGATATACCATAATTTAGAAATATCGGCCGTATTATCAATTTCATAATAGCTGATATTATCTTTAGATGTGATTTTATAAATTCCTTTTATACTTGAAATCCATATGTTATGGTTTTTATCTTCATTGATAGAACTAACATACAGATGAGTGTCGATACCGGATAATGTAAACGGATGAAATTCTTTCTGATTGACATCCATTGCGAATAATCCATTAAAGGTCCCTGCCCAAATGGTATTTTTCGAATCGATAAACAGATTGGTGACATATTGATTACTGAATTGACTACGATTATAAGAAGTTGCATATTTTACAGAAAGACCATCCTTGGATAAAGTAAGACAATAAAGTCCTTCACCGTCTACGGATACCCAAAGTTTTCCTGATTTATCCTGTGTGATAGCCCTGCAAACTCCCGATTCCCGTCCTTCCCAGCGAATCGGATAAAAGGTCTTTTTCGATTTAAGCCAAACTCCTATACCACCTTTATTAAAGGCCATATATATGTTACCCGCTCTATTTGTGTAATAAGAACGTACATACCTCATGCCATGTTTGGTGTAGGCTTCATCCAGATTGTCTGTTTTCAAATACTTTTTGGTAATCGGATTGAAATATTTCAGTTCCAATTTGGTACTTATCAAATATAAAGAATCACTGCAAGGAGCTATCATCAATATACGGTTTCCGCCAATGACGTCATTACTATCCGAATAATCAATGTAATGTGTTATTTTATAATCAGTTTTATCTTTATTCCACACAAAAGAGTTGATGCCATATGACGTACCCAGCCAAACTGTTTGGTCTGTGGCTACATGTAAAGAGGAAATCAGATTTATAGATAATGAGTTTGCATCGTTTGCATCGTGCTTTACAATATTAAAAGAATTGTCCGAATCGGTATATAGATACAAGCCATTTATCGTTCCAATCCATATATCTCGGTTACTATCCTGGTAAAGTGATAAGATGGAATTGTTGATTTCCGCATTTGGACTTCTATCTATCAGTATAGGTTCTAATAAAGAAGGCACTTCTCCCTTTTTTATTCCATATCTTAGTACTCCATTTCCTCGCGTTCCTACCCATACTTCATCTTTCAGGTTCAATCCTAGTACACACTCGGTATTATCCGAAATCTTATTAGCTGATATTACAGGGTCATTGAACCATTGTTGCCTTGACGCCCAATAAATATTACCGTTTACATTATACCATATATTATCATTACGATCCAATATAATGAATCTTACTATCCCTTCTTTAAGTATTGAGGAGACTGTATATCTGTTTTCCTTATTTTTTGTTATCCGATCGATACCACCTCCATGGGCCACAAGAATATTATAATCCTTATCTTCAATTACCATATTCACCAATTCGTTGGTTAAGCCTTCCTGAGAAGTAATCAAATCTATATATCGGAACTGGGAATCAAAAATAAATATTCCATGGTTTGTTGCAACATACCATTGCTTATCATGAGAAAGAAAAATAGATTTAACCTCATATCCTCTTAGTCTTTCATCTGTTATCCTGATTTCGTCCGTAACGTAATTGTAATAGAAAAGTCCTTCATTAGTTGCTAAGAAAAATGTATTTTCGATATTGCTCCGATAGATATTATTGATATATCCAAAATGTTCTTCTTTCAAATCGTCATTTATCTGAATCGAAGTATATCCGTCAAAGCGCAATAGTCCGTTACTTCCTCCAATCCAGATGAAATTGGAGGAATCCTGATTTATAGAAGTAATAATGTCGGTATTTGTAGCTTTGATTGCTTTCAGATTGTATCCGAAGATTCTTTGTGTATTGAAAAAGATTATTGTAAGACTAATCAATAAGTAAATAATCAGTTTATTCATATAATTGATAAAAGGTGATTTTTCATTGTATTGCATTTCAAAGATATAGAAAAATTTTAAGATGCAAAAAAAATCAAATGTTCCAATTCTATTTATAACATTTGATTTTTTCATTTTCCTTTATCTGTACATGTCATATTTAGGTGAGATTTATACAAAAATAGATAGACGTATTGGTAAAAAAGGAAGATTACCGATCACATCACCACTTAAACTAAATTATATTTAACCCACTTCAAAGTATTCAGAGTACAGTTTAGGGAAGTTAAGGATAAAGCGTTCTTTTTATACAGGCTCACTATGTTATATACTTAAAAAAGAAAACCCCTCAGTTTTTTTTTACGGTGATCCCCCTCACAGATATGTAACATGATTGGATGTTCACCCTTAGTAAAAGTTTTAAATCTGTATCACAATATATTAGCTGTAGCATTCATTGCAATTTCGGTTTAACTCTTGGTTTAACTCTCAGTTTAATTTAGTAGTATAAAACCAGCTTTAATCAACACTAGAGACAGGATAGCTCCATGACAGGCATATAAACAAAAAGCTCCGTAAATCAATGATTTACAGAGCTTTTAATCAGGAATACTCGTACTCGAAGCGGGACTTGAACCCGCACAGCCGCAATGGCCAAAGGATTTTAAGTCCTTCTTGTCGGGTCACCATTCGAGCACCTTTCACTCTATAAATCAACGCATTACCTATAATCAATCCTTAGCACTAACGATACGGTTTAACTACTGGTTTAACTCTAAGCCAACACAAGAAAAGTTCAACATTTAATCATAAATCACTGTTTGAGTGTCTCTTCATTCCACCAAGTTAAATCAGACTTCATAAAGATAGACACTTTCTTTTTAAATTCAAATTAGTATAAACGAAGTGCCTATCTATATAAGCAACATCATACCAACCTTAATTATCATAGAGAATCGCCTCTTATCATTCATCCTTATATTAAAGGCTATATACCCCGTCAAGACTTAGCGATAATCGGTATCTCTATCCCAAGATTCAACAACACCATACTTACATTAGATTCACTCTTCCCTTCTTAGTACCTTTGTAGTAGATAAATCAATTATCAATCCATTTACATTAACACTGATATGAGAGTAACGGAAAAGGCTAACTCAATTCATTATCTACCACAAGAGATCAAAGAAACTACTCTTACAGAGATCACATACTTACCTGTTACAAGGGAGATGTTAGAACAGTTCTTCTTAAATTCAACTAAGAAAGACAAGCACAAACTTGTAAAGAAGAGAAGGAAGTAGATTAAAGGCAGCAAGTGAATTGAACTTCAAATGCTGCCTTCATTTTTTACTTGGGAATTATCCTCTTTTATAGGTCATCTTAGCTCTAACTTCATAACCTTCATCTTTGAAGTAGTGTTCAAGTACTAACTTGTCAGAAGTAATCTCAAGAACTTTTAAGTCATACTGTTCATGTTCGTCTTCAATGAGTGTTATAACATTACCATTAACAGACCATTCCTCAATGCTTTGAGGATTGCTTGTACCGTCTAAATCGTACTGACTATATGTACCGTCTGCTCTAAAAGTAAAGTGACCAAAGTACTCGTACTCTTCTTTAGGTGCATGGCTCCATTCGTAGTCTGGATAATTAGCTTCTTTAATGAATCCTTCTTCATAGGTTAATACCCAATGTCCTATTAACTTCTCTGAAAGAGATCTGTTATCTTCTTCTTCGTCATCATCGCCACAAGCTGCGAAGTTTACACTCATTATAATGGCTACTATGGCCATACCAATTAATCTTAATGTCTTCATCGTTAAATTGTTTTAGTTAATTAATAAATTATACATTAGGGTTCACTTCATTATCGTCTAAATCACCACCGTTGAAATTCATATCAACATTCTCATTTCCTATTGGAGTATCATCCTCTTTAACTCCTAAAGAAGAATCTGTACTACTACCGTTGACATTAACATTGACAGTAGTCAGTACATTACGTTTGACGGTTATTGTTCTCATAAATGTTTGAGTAGCACCATTAGCACGTTCCCATGTTAATGTAATGGTCAAATCGTCTGTATAATTCTCCATTTGCCAACACTCATAAACTTGAAAGAATGTATACATAGAGGAAAACGTTAGCGTACTTTCATCTGCTGATACTTTAATTTCAGGTCCATTATAAACATTATCGTGTGACCTTTCAGGATTAACGAAAAGTGTTCCATCTGTTGGTGGAGTTACTATAAATTTAAGCCCAAAGGCTGTCCGTTTTAAGTTTATGTTAGCTACTCCATCTTTTGTTGGTACATAATCCGTAAGTTCACCATAAAACCTATCCGTTTGCGGAGAAGTGGCTATATCATTATATCCACGTTTACCTTTAAGACTTGTTTTACCAGACTTTAATCCTTGAATCTGTATATAACTTGTTGTAGAAACATTGAACTTATTTTCCAAAACTGTACCTTTATAAATGTCGTAGCTAAGTGTTGCTTGATGAAATGGTGCATAGTACGTATTATCCTCGTGGTATAAGGTATCAGCGTCATTTTGTACCATAGTACACTCAAACTTATACTTATATCCACTAATCAGAGATATAGTCATATCTTGAATGTTATCAAATAGTCCATAGGCATAATTCTGATACCACGTATCTCCGTCCTTCTTATAATACACATTAATTCCGTATATCTTCTTTGGCGTAACTTCTGTTCTGCTTAAAGGAGTTTCAGAAGTGGAGATAAATTCTCCGCCCAAATTGAATGAGATAGTGTAGGTTTCTTGGTTAGTCTGCTCCTGCTCTTTAGGTGGTAGTTCATCCTCATTATTACTACAAGAGAATAGAGTACTACTTCCTAAGAGAAGCATACCAATTAATCTGAATATCTTCATTGTAATAATCTGTTTGTGCTTCTACGTTCCTAATAGAAAGCGTTAATAATTGAGATACAAGTGTGAGGAACACAACACACAGTTGCACACTTCTTTGATAAAGAACTGTTGGGTAGTAAAATAGACTGTCTGTTTCTTATATACCTGTATTTATGCCAACCTGTTCCCTATGGTTGACTACTACATACAAGAAGCGTGGGAACTATTGAATATTACTACGTTGAGGCTCTGGACTGCCCTAAGTCAAGTAATAAACAATAGCCCACGCCAAACGATATATAGACTATCTTAATAAGATAGGTATATAACATTGACGTGAGCGTTCTTGCCTATTATCCTTGACTTATGAAATTGTCCAGATTTCAACGTAGGATAATATTTCAAACGCTCTTCGTTAACTATGTCCTTTCAGAACTATCTCCATAGAAGTCTGAAATTGCTACAAAGTTACTAAAAGCTGTTTAAATTGCAAGAACTATTGTTTATTAAAAGTTGAGAGCTGTCTCTACTCAATAATTCAAGGTTGGTATGAAACTTGCCAAATCCCCATATAAGTAGGAATTCTGAATTTTCATACCAACCCAATTATCAGAAACTAAGACAATCATAAGTATTAAGTAGTTCTTCCTGTCTTAATCCCAAGTATCTTTTAGTAATTGATACACTGGAATGATTGAATAGCTCCATTAGTTTGACAAGTGCAAGCTCTGAATTATCATTATTCATATTATAAACCTGTCTGCCAAAAGTCTTTCTAAGAGAATGACACGAAAAATTGCCTATTTGTAGCCTGTATTTTTTCTTAATTTCTTTTAGCATAACATTGATTCTCTGAACTGTGTACACTGTCCCTTTCTGACTTATCAACACAGGTGCATTTATCCCAACTGGATTTATATGATCATAACAATCTCTTATATGTTGCTGTAGCTGCATATTAATCCTAATTGTCCTTTGCTTTCCTGTTTTAATCTCTATAATAGTAAACTCTTCTGTATCTAATATCTGATTCCATCTCAAAGCAAGAATATCAGAAATTCTTAGACCTGTGAAGCAACCTAAAGCGATAAGAAGTGACATCTTATAATTACTATCCTTTGCCAACTTTCTTATTAAGTTCATTGCTTCGCTCCATTGCAGATAATCTGCTGTTGTAGTTGAGTATTTAAGTGACATAATGATCTGTTTTATAGTAAAACTAATAAAAGTGAATATTAATTTTGAGTTGGAATGTCTAACTTGCTGATTACTAGAAAAACACTCACTAATTAACAAAGTGAACATTTTTAAGGTAGGAACACCCAACTATAATTTGAATGTTCCTTATACCTTATTAAAATGGTCTGTCTCCATATTCATAGATCGTAATAGAATTACAAACTCTCTCATAAAATGAGAATCCACAACCTGAACAAAAGTAGCTTTCGTAAACTGCTGCATACTCTCCTTGCTGTCTGCTAGTTCTATCTAAGAATGAATCGAACTTGTGTAACCAATACTTTAATGCCTGTAACCGCTTAATGTACTGTAGGTTGTTCTCACAATTGCACAAACCTTCTTGTAATGTAGCAATGTGATTTACTGCATTATCAATTTTCTTTTTATCCATAAACATCTAATTAATAGTCAACAGAATAAGAAAAGGACACCTAACCAGAAAATTAGATGTCCTTTTCATGTTACCCTTTAATAAGAGCATAGGCAAGTAGTAAAATGTAGCCTATTATTAATAAAGGAAATGACAGCATGGCGACAAGCATTGTAGCAACAACCACAATTAAATAGAAGAAACTCTTTATCATAGTTCCAATTATTAAGTACTTGATAATTTACTGTATTCTCAAATACCACTAACTAAGAAACCATTGGTATTTGCTGTCACCATGTAAAGCGGAACATATACCAGTTGCAAGTTCTGTAGCGTTATAAGCTCTGTCTAAGAAAGAATCTATATAACTAGACTTATTACTTCCAGTCAGCAAATTATAGAATTTCCACATGGATAGATCACTTCCCAGACTGCCAAAGTTTTCATCATTGATATATGCTTTAGCCACATTGTTAATCTGTGTATCAGTAAGCAACATTTTAGGAATATCCTTTTGATAGCCTTGTGGTAGTGATTGATAAAGTCTCATTCTGCCTAACAGTTGGCAAAATTGATGTTCTGTCATACTGGTATTGCCTAAAGACTGCATTAAATGTATGTGCTTGGCTGGATTATAGTTGTGGAACATTTCTAATACCGCTTGATATAAATCTCTGGTATTAGTAACTTCCAGACAACTAAGAAAACCGTCCGTTGATACACATAAGTTTGTGCAAACCTTACAAATGAAACCAATAAACACTTTAAACCGTTCCGCACCTTTCTTCGAATAAAGATTAGTGTGGTTATAAGCTCTCACACCACCTATAGTAAGTGTTAGCCTGTTTCCGTTCACTGTCTCATAGATAGTAGGAACTTCAATCACAAAAGCACACCTTTCGTAATAGATAGTCTTGTCACTCTCTAATAACTGATTGGCTGGTTTGTGTATTGCTTCTGGAATCCTCCCTTTAATGGTATGAGATACCCGTATATCTGGTAGCTCAATCTTTTCACCATTAAAAAAACTGTTTGCCGCATCCTGTACCGTTTCAATAAACGAAACATGGCTTAAAGTTGATTCATTGTCTTTGGCGAATACTGGAATAATACAATCATTTCTTAGATGATCCAAACTTGCTTCAATTGTATTAGCTTCAATGAACAGAGGTCGTTTCTCTCTGGTAGGTTGCTCTTCCACTATTAACGTTGCGTCCTCTGCATACTCTCCAAAGTTTCTAGTACTTCTTTGCACCAATGTTGGCATAATCTGTAATGTTTCCATAATCTGTAAATTATTAAGTCAATATTAAAAATTATCTCTGTCTGAATGCGAAGCACACCACAAGTAGTATTAATAGTCCTATAAAAAATTCAGGCATTAATACTATAGGTAAGATTACTATTGTGGCGATAGTTAGAATTACTTTTAAATTCTCCATAGCGTAATAATAGATTAGTGAATAGTGTATTTAAAGACAAAATGAGAATCTAACATGAAGTACTTTCCACTCTCTTACAAATGTGTTATCATGTAGCAAATCATTAATTGACTGCATTTGGCAGATTGGTGATTTATACAAAAAACTCATTGAGAGAGGGAAAGCAATTCATGTGTAGTTTATCACTTTTCCTACTAATTGGTATGGGGACTATTGGGTAACAATGCAGTTCAGCGCATGATATACATCTGATATGTACCTGCGTACTTTCTGACATTTCAAAGATTCTACTTTACAGAAGTATTAAGTCTAAATGAAAATGCTTCTTTAAGCCAAAGGGAGGGGGGATGATTTTAGATACTACCCATTTAAAATTGAGGTATATAATATAATCTCATTAAAAGGTAGTATACTTATCAAATGCTGTCTCTATCATTATTAATTTGACTTCATGAGCATATAACGTTCATATACCATAAACGGTGGGGAAACTTATCTCATTATTAATTATATAATATAAGATGTCTTTTCCCCTGTTTCCCATTAATCAGACTTCAGAAGCGTATTATGTGCATATAATACCAGTATGGTTACCTTCCGCTAACAAACAATCAGTAGAAATGTCTATAAATGTACTGGCTGTCTGATAATGGGGAAATTATGTGCCATATTAATTATATAATATAGCACTACTTATCCCCGCTATTCGTCTTTACTGGAGTTCAGAGTTATATTGGGTAGTTCACTGCATCCCCGTTCTCTTGCACTTGACTTCTTCTGCCCTTTAAAGTCATTCTCAAGTAAAATTCCGTCAGTGTGGAGAACTAATTTGTTTCCATTATAAGAAACGAGCTTGTTAAGCAATTCACTAATGTACTTGTCATAGGTCTTTCTATCCATTCTTAAGGTCTTGATTATATTAGCTTTAGTAAGTTCTATATTACCGTATTTGGATAGTAATATAAGTTGGATAAAGAAACCCTTAGCTGCTACACTCAAATCTATGTTAACAAATTCTCTGGATAATGTTATACATTTAAGCTCCATAGGTGGGATATGATACACATTGCGTTTGCTCTTGTATATAAATCCATTATTTACATAGTACGGTTTAATGTCTAAGAACTCTCTGAATTGATTATTGAATCCACTTACAGACTTGTCGCCAGTCAAACTTTTTAATTCATCCAACGTAATTCTAACATTGTACCAATCATCTCTATATAATGATAAACAGTAAAACCTGTAAAGGTAGGCAGGCTTGAACAAGTTAGTCATTGAGTAGTTGATTGTAGCATTGCTTCTGTACGAAGCTAAAAATCTTGTCTTCATATTTTTATTGTATTTAATATTAATAATTTGTATTGGTAGAGCCAACCTGTCACATTGGCTCTCTGTTTGATTGGAGTTAGGCTTTCAGTGCTTCTTTAAGCATTACTTGGAAGTCATCCTCTTCTTTGACCTGTTTCAGTCTCTCTTCATTAAGATTCAGAGCCTTCAATTTCTCCAATGCCTCAAATGCTTGCTCCTCACCGTTTATCTTAGCGTAACTGTTAAAGCCTTTAATGAAGTATCGCTTTGTGAGAAAAGAGACTGTGATGTGGGCAGCTTTACATAGTGTAACGAATCTGCCTCCCCTCTCAATTTCAACTGTCGTACCTTTAGGCAGCTTGTACTCTTCACCCTTCAAGACCTTGTCAAGTGCTTTCTCTGATATGCTCTTCCTTGTATAAATCAGACTTGCCGTTGTAGGATTGAATCCCTCTTTGATAAGTTCTGCCATATTCTTGAACAATGCTTCTTCTGATGTCAGAGCGGCTACTGTCAGTCTGTCTCTCTTGTCCCAGTTACCAACAGTGTTGATGTCTACCAGATATGCGCCTATGTTCTCAACTTCTTTGACATATACATTAGGAATGACTATGTCGCCCTTGATTGCGTTTAACTTGGCAAATGCAGTACCTCTGTGCTGTCCGTCCAGAATCACATAGTAGCCTTCTGCTTCCTCTGCACTTAACTCTCTGCCATTGATGTCTGTTACAGTATATCCTGCTTCTATCAATGCTTTGGCTTCCGCTACAATGATTGGGTAGGCTTCTTCATACTTGCCATTGTCAATAATGGCGATGAACTCATCCACTTTCTTGGAGTTGATAACCCTGTTGTGCCTAACAAAAGCTATCTTCTTTGATACTTCCTTACTTTCCTTAGCCAGTCTGAACGTGATTACATCATCTTTCAGAGCTACAGTAGATGCTTGCTTCTTGCTTTCAGCCTGTGCAATCTCTTGTTGTAGTTGGGTTATAACTTGCTCTTGGGCATGAAGAACAACTTCGTTCACGTTTCTATTAGTCATATTCTTTAAATCCTTCTCAGCTTTAGCAAGTTGCTGCTTTAAACTCTTAGGGTGTGATACACTTACAGTATTGCTATTTACTACTGTGCTTCCTTTATCCATTGCAGTCTTTCCTGCTGTCATTGTTATTTTTTTCATTTTAATTATTTTAATTATTAATTATGTAATCTAATCGAGAGTGGTGCGCACCGTTTGTCTTTCGATTACGTTGCAAAGGTGAGGAATTGTCAAGAGGTGTGTTATAAAGAATGGAGAGCCATTTCAAGGCAATTCTTTAGATAGTAGTATATCAGCAAGTTAGCTAATTTAAGGATATAAAAAAACTACCACGTAATTACATGGTAGTCTGTGAGGATTGGTAGATTATAAATTACCAGAGATGTTCTGTAGATCGATTAGTAGGTGAGAAATTGTAGTCTGCTATCTGCTTAGGCTTCCACATAGGTTTATAGCCTTGCTTCACTAAGTAGGCTATAGCTGCATTGGTGTAGTTCTCGTCATCATTGAAGCTGTCCGCTTCAAATAATAATTCCATGTAGCCTAACGTCATACGTATCTGTTCACTCTTGGTCTTTATTGAGGAATATCTTTGTAACAGGTGGAATGTACCATACATGATTAGATTATGAGCTGCATTATTGGCTTTCCTACCCTTCTTGCTTGCATATACTTCCTTCAATTCCGCTTGGGCTTCTTCCAAACTGTTTACTCCTAAATAGATGTGAAGATAGTTATCCAGTAAATCTGTCAGCCAATTGTAAGAGTTATTAATAGTAATCTTCTTAACTCCGTTATCAATGGTAATAGAAAGAATGGCTCTAACTTGTATCTTCTTCTCTCCTTCATCATTGATTATGGGATGTAAAATGTTGGTCTGGATTTTATGATCAGCTATGTACTGAAGACGTTCTTCGTATTCCTTAGTTATGGGGATAAGTTGCTTCGTATTCAACAACTCATATAGCTTTAGCATTTCTGGGCGGACTTGTTCCAGATAAGGTAGTGTGTCCTCTAACATGGTAACTTCTGTGTAAAGCTCACCATTCTTATACTTCTCATATATAGCAGCTACTACAAACAAGGTTGTACCAATGACTCCGTTATAATCTGCTTCTCCATGATCTTGTAACAGATCAAACAGTTTTTTTAAGATCTTATCATCAGACAAGGTGATAGTGATGTTAAAATCTGAATCCATTATAAAGCTACTAGGATCAAATGTCTTACTCGTTGAGGCTGGTCTTGGTGCGTAACGGTGATAGTCAAATGCACCATTATCTACTGCAAACTCATCCAGAATTGGACTATCAATCATATAGGCATTGGCTATCTCCTTATCAATCCCATTGGGATAGTGAGTATAATAGGCATGTAGTAGTTCACTCTCAAACATAGCACGCTTATAACCAAAGTACTCTGCTAGGATTGGCTCTAATTGCTTTAGTTCTGGAATTGGTAGTATGTAATCTCTCATGTCATATCTGCATTAGGAGCTGTAAAGTTAAAAATTAATCCCCACTTGCATTGCTACAAATGGGGATTAATTAAGTATCAAAGTAAATTCTTCATTGCATCATTCAGTTGCTTGTTTTCAAAGCTATCCAGATATATCTGTGTCACTCGTTCTGAACTATGTCCTAAAGATTCACTGATTACAGAAGTAGAAACTCCCGAACGTTTTAAAACGGTAGCATAGGAATGGCGGGCTACATAACTAGAAATCTTCAATTCAACGCCTAGCTCTTTCCCAATCTCCTTTAGATAGCCATTCACATTATCTAACACATCATATATACGATTCCTTATCTGCCGTAAAGTCCTCTCTCGTTCATCCAAGATTGGAAATATGAATTTACGTTGTGGCGAACGATAACGATTCATTATCTCAACAGCCTTCTCCTGTAATGGCAACATTATAAGCTTCTTCGTTTTCTGACGAACATACACTAAACGCCCTCCTTCAACATTCTTGTCGGTAAGAAACGCCATATCAGTAAAGTTGATACCACCCATTAAGTAAGAGAAAGCAAACATATCAACAGCCAATTTTTTATAAAAGCGTGCTCCTGACACATCATAATCGATAACCTGCTTCACCTGTTCTTTCGTTATAGCACGTTTAGCTGTCTCCTTATGTAATTTAGAGACTTTGTACTTCTTGAATGGATAGCAATCCGCTTTTACCAGCCCTTCTGCCAAAGCCAAGTTATAAACTGCTCGTAGCGTTCTGAATCTGATACCGATTGTATTATCTGCCAACTTACAACATCTTAACCATGATTCATACGCTTTCAACCAATTCACATCTATCTCTGAGAAGTATATATCTAAATGCCCTTTATACTTCAACAGAGAGTTACATACCTGTTGTACAGAAAGCGCATACCCTAACCTACCTTCGTCTTTAAGTTGGGCTATATACTCATTAAACAGTTCACCGACCGTTCTAGCCTTCTGGACTGGTACAATCGCTTCAATTAAAGTAGTAGGTGTATACTCTCGCTTCTCTACAGAGAACTCAAGTATCTGCTCTGCATACTTCTGCTCTTGTTCATTAATTACCTTAATCAGCTGTTCTCTATTAGGACAGTCACGTTTAGGCTTGTTCTTCTCAAAGTCCCAAAATTTAGGATTGACAGAGATTCCAAGACTGACATACTTCCGTTTGCCGTCTTTACACACACAAATCATCAATGGATGTTCACCATTACTAAGAGTTTTAGATCTGTAACACAACACATTAACCGTTGCTTTCATACGCATTTCTGGTTTACATCTTGGTTTACATAAGTCTCATAAATCAAGCCAAAAACCAGCTTTAATCAACACTAGAGACAGGATAGCCCCATGACAGGCATATAAACAAAAAGCTCCGTAAATCAATGATTTACAGAGCTTTTAATCAGGAATACTCGTACTCGAAGCGGGACTTGAACCCGCACAGCCGCAATGGCCAAAGGATTTTAAGTCCTTC